>Ga0078972_1003496_pt1 | contig 46813 bp, 58 predicted proteins | sample YelNatPaOPGAMG01_FD_67568 | JGI IMG/M metagenome (GOLD analysis project Ga0078972, IMG submission 67568) | Hot spring thermophilic microbial communities from Obsidian Pool, Yellowstone National Park, USA - OP-RAMG-01 (SPADES assembly) (version 2) | ecosystem: Environmental > Aquatic > Thermal... | reverse complement strand
GAAATGATCTCCTATTAAAGTTATGATTGGCTTTCCAGAATCATCAAAATTTACAGCCAAATTTTCTGTAGTTATAGGTATTCTTTCTTCAAAGAGCTTTTCAACATTTAATTTTTTTGTTAGCTTTGGCAACTTTGGATAAAGCTTTCTGCCTAAGCCGCTTAAGCTTGAATTTATTTTCAAGCTCATCTCAATCAGTTAATTAGTGGACGTAAACAAATTTAAACTTTAAACGATTTGCCTTTGAAGCTGCTTGTATGCGTTTTCAATTCTAAACGGATCTCCTGCATGTTTTCATTCACTAACAGGGTCTATTTTAAGGCTTCCTGCAGGGCGTACATCAAAAAGATGATTTTCAAGTGTTCTATGTTCCTTTATAAGTTGGCCAGACAAATTCAACTTCCATATATCTTCCTCTAACTTACCAGTCTTTTTTCCAAGATGGGGCTCACTTACCCAACCAGTTTCGTCAAGTGATTTTCTTAGAGATTTTAATTCCTTTTTCCAATCTGTCTCTTCCAATTTTTCCCAATCTATTAATTCTTAGGATGATTTAAACTTTTCCCTATTTAATGGATATAAAAATTGGAGGACAAATTTGTTAAGTTTGTTTGCGTGTCTTGTTTTTAATTTCCTCTAGAATATGCTCACACAGTCGAAGACCTTTATTTTCGATATCAAAATCCACCCTATCAGGAAAAATTCTTTCTTCAATGTAAGACTCAGCTTCAAGCTCTTTCAATAATTTTTTAAGTTTATTCTTCTCTATACCAACTCTTACAGCTATTTCCTCAATTGTTAATCCTTCCATCATGTTGTCATACAAAGCTAAAAGAATTCTTATTTTTTCATCACTCAGCTCTTCAGCCATATTCTTAATTTATCAGCCTTAATTAAAAGTTTAATTAGACAAATTTCTAGAAGCATTGTGCTCTTTCTCTAAAAAATTACGTGTAACAGAAGGGTTAAAGAAGCATGCTTCTCTAAAACATACTGCTCATATCATATTTAACTCCAATTGCATTGATGTTAGGTTCCCATAACTTTTCTTTCTCTGTCAACTTTGTCCTGCTTTAAGTTCTTAAGCGACGCTATTTAAATTTTTCGGATTTTTGTTGTTGTAAATTTATTTTGAGCCATTCCATTCATTCTTCTGTAAAATTCTTAAAATTGGAAAAATCGGTAAGAAAATAGTTTCATTAGTCAAGATGTTTTAATTTTACTTCTTTTCCACAGGCACCCAAACGTAATATACGCGTTTCCTTATTTTTCCGTGTATCCATGAATCATTTTCTTTTACCACTTCCTTCACTTTTCTTACCATCCCTAGTTCTTTCAATCGATGCAATGCTTGAAATACCTTTTCTGGAGGAATTTTTAATTCTCTTGCAATCTGGTCTACCGTGCTGTACGGTTCTTCTGAGTCTAAGTAAACCAATATTCTTCTTTCTAATTTTCCTATCCTCATGAAGAGAATTAGTCTTCTTAAAATATTATTGCTTAGATTGAATTTGAATGAGTTAAAAGAAGCTTTAATTATCGCTAATATATAAGCTTTAAATTTAAATTATGGCTTATTTTCTAGCGATATTTTATGTTTGTTTTTAAACCAACCAATTTATTCGTATTTGAGATTCCAGAATTAAGTCATTGTAAATTATTTTCAAATTGGTTTAAGTAATAGTTCCGAAAATAGGTTTAAATCTTTAATTACAATATTCAATTAATGAATTGGAAAGAGTTTTTGAAACCAAATTGGGAAAAAATAGTTATAATTATTTCCCTTGGAATATCATATTTTGTGATTGGGACTTTTTATTTTTCAAACTGTCTCGGTGTATCTTCCAGCTTAGCAAAGTTTGTACCACCTGATTACTGTAAGTTTTTATCACCATTTGTGGTATTTCTTGGTCTGCCAGTAATTATTAGAGCTATTGGATTAGAGTCATTTCAAATGATATTGTCGTTAATACTCTTGATTGTTTATTGGTATTTCCTTTCATGTCTAATTATCTGGATTTACAACAAGGCAAAAAAAATGATTTATTTTTGTTCTGTAAACCTTAAATTTTTTCTGATAAGGAAATGAAAGTTCTATTAAGTATTGCTACTTCATTCAAGCTAAAATCTTCACTTCAGCTCCTTCAACCAAATCCTTAAACATTTCAGCATCTCTTTCGCTCCCAACAATCTTACCAAAATGCATTGGAACTGCAATTTTTGGCTTGAAAGAATTCACAGCTTTAGCTGCTTCTTCCGCGTTCATGGTGTAAGTTCCTCCTACTGGCACTAAAGCTATGTCTATTCCTTTCAGCTCTTTCATCTCTGGCACAAAATCAGTGTCGCCAGCATGATAAATTTTTATCCCTTCAAATTCAATCACATAACCAACCCAATTGCTCGCTCTAGTGTGAAAAGCTTTTGATAAATTGTAAGCAGGAACTGTTGAGAACTTTATTCCTTTGACTTCATAGCTTTTTCCAGGCAATACAGGAAAAGTTTTGAAATCGCGAAGCTTTGCTATGCAGTCTTCAGTTATTATCACAAGAGTGTCATCTTTTGCAATCTTTTTTATGTCGGCAAGAGAGCAATGATCATAATGCTCATGAGTTATGAAAATCAAGTCAGCTTTCTCTTCATCTTTCAAATCAAAAGGGTCTATGTAAACTTTAAGCTTATTAGAAATTTTGAAAGAAGCGTGCCCAAGCCATTCAACTTTTATGCCTCGATATTCAAAACTCCCCATAATTTATTTTTATTTTTTCTCTTAAAGTTTTTCAATTTCATATTCCATGTTTCCCATATTCAATTCTTTTGCTGCTTCAAGTTGAATTGAGAAAGGCTTCTTGTTCAATTCTTTGAAAACATCTTTACCATTTTTTTCAATTATCAAATCATAGCTTGCTTTCTCTATCGCAAGGATATCGCTACTTGCAAGAATTCCTATGTCTTTTATCACAGGCTTAAGCTCTTTATTTTCACAATCACATCTTTCGGCCATCCTAACCAAGAAATTCACGTAGTAAACTTTCTTGAATTTTGAAATTGCAGATTTTGCAGCTTCAGCTAGCAAGAAATCAAATATAGCAACTTTTGGTTTCAAAGCTTTTTGAGGACAAACTACAGTGCAATAGCTGCATCCCCAACAATCAAGAAAAATTGGTCTTTTTGTTAAAATTTTATCAAGCTTTATTGCATTCACAGGACAGTTTTTAACACAAGTTCCACAGAGCACACAATTTCCAACATAAACGGGCTTGGCAGAATCATGTATGTCAGACTTTGTCTTTTTAGTAACACAGCCCATGCCCAAATTCTTGATAGAGGCACCTATGCTTGTGCAAGGATGACCTTTCACGTGAGTTAAAACTAGAACAGAAACATTGCAAATCTCTTTTGGGATTTGGTATTCAATCTTTCCTTTCACAACTTCATAATCTTTATCACCTATAACTATCGGACATCCAACTTTTTCTTCAATAAAGCCGTTCAAAGCAGCAACTTCTAAGTAGCCTTTAGCAGAATGTCTTTTGCCTAAGTAAGCAACCGTTGTGTCAAAAAGGAAAGGTTTGCAATTCTTTTTCTTCAACAAATCAACAAATTTTTTAACTTCTTCAGGTTTAAGGTGGTTTGGGTTTTTTGGCTCGCCCATGTGAAGCTTTATTGCAACAGTTTCATTCTCGAAAGGAATTTCTTTTTCAAGCTTTGATAAAAAGTTTTCACTCAAGCTTTCCGAAAATATAACTTTTGAAGGCATGATAAAAATTAGTAATTAATAAAATAAATAAAATAGCATGTACGAAAAGTTTTGCTTGAATTTAAGCGAAGAAAAAGAAGCAGACTTTGTAATTTTTGGGGCTTTGCTCGGTAAAAGATCAGAAGAAATGCTAAAGTCTTTAAGAAAAAATAGCTGGTTTGTCGAGTGGTTTGATTTGGATGATGAAAAGAATTTGATTGAAGGGGTGAAAGTTTTTGATTCTGGTAACATTAGAGTTAAGAAAGGAAGTGAGATAAGTGAAAAAGTGAAAAAAATTCTTGAAGATAAAAAAATCCCTTTCATGTTTTCTATCTCTCACTTAGCAACTTACTTTTCCCTTAAACCTTTTTCTGATGATATCAAAGTCGTGAGTTTTGATGCACATTTTGATGTGAAGAACAGCTACATAGATGAAAAAATGGTTGAGTCTGTTTTTCCTTTAAAGCTGAATAAAGAAGAAATAAAAAGGCTTAATAGGGGCACATGGGCAAGAAGAAGTTTTGAAGAATGCAAAAGAAAATTCTGCTTTGTCGGTGTGAGGTCTTGCGACGAGTTTGATTTAGAGTTTGTGAAGAGAAACAATTTCCTATATTTCACTCCAGCCATGATAAGAGAAAATTTTGATGAAGTGAAAGAAAAATTTAGAGATTTTTTGAAAGACAGCAAAATTTATTTAACTGTAGACATTGATGCTTTTGACCCAAGTGTTGCTCCTGCTGTAGGACATCCTGAGCCTGATGGTATTTTTTGGCATCAGTTTAAAGAGCTTGTGAAAGAGCTTAAAGGTAAGATTGTTGGTTTAGATTTAGTTGAAGTTGACCCAATAAGAGGAAACACTGTGACTGAATTTTTGGCTACAAGAATAATCTTCCAATTATTGTCCATAGGGAAAAGCTGAAATTGGATTTAAAAGTTTTTTGGATAGTCAAAAACAGTGCCCAAATAATTGCCAAATAATTGCCAAAAAACAATTGCACTATTCTTGAATTAAACTGAGAAATTCCAGTTTTTGGAAGTTTTTGGAAACTGTTTGGAAGCGAAAAGTATTTAAAAATTAATAAAATACCACTATATAGTGGTAATGTGATTGAAACTTTAACCGCAATAGTTTATGCAGCATTAGGAGCTTTCTTTAGAACTTCTTACGGAATTTGGAAGGCATTTAATTATGATCATTGCACAATAAGCAAGAAGAAGATAGTTGTTGAATTTTTATTTTCATTGGCATTTGGAATTTTTGGAGCAGCTGTTTGCAGTGAAATAGGTTACTTGAAATTTGCTTCTAACATCACAGCAATGATTGCAGGACTTCTAGGTGCCAACAGTGTTGATTTTATTGTTAAAAAACTTGGGTTTGGGAGAAAGCTTGAAGTGAATGTTGCTGAAAAAATTGAGTATCCTGAATTAAACCCAAATCAAAGAAGAGCTTTGGATTACGTGAAACAAGTTGGAGAAATCACAGCAAAAACTTATCAAGAGATTAACAACACTAATAGAAACAATACAAAATGGGAACTTAGAAGGATGGTTGAGTTGGGCTACTTGAAAAAACGTGGAAAAAAGAAAGGGGCTTACTACGTCTTGAACAAAAATTTGGAAAGCAATCATTAAAAATTTCTGGATGTATTTTTTATTTTAAAATTCTTTAAATCAAAATACCATAAAAAAATAAGGGAAGCGGGGGTCGCGTAGCCAGGTCAATCGCGTAGGCCTGAGGAGCTTATCAGAACGCCTATGGCTTAGTGCCTCCGTGGGTTCAAATCCCACCCCCCGCATCAGTTCGTGCAACAGTTCAAACCTTTTCTTTATAAATCTTTCACTTTTTCTCCTTCTATTTTTTAACAAGGTAGTAATAAGGAAAACCTGTAAAATTTAAGGTAGTTTGTACAAAAAGTCTTTATGGGCATTGAAAAAATACAAGAAATTCTAAGTTCTGCTGAGACAATAAGTTTTAGCAAACATTTCTATGAACCTAAAGTACAAATTAGAGGCATTTCTGAAGAAGAAATTAAAAACAATCTAAAAAATCCAGCGAAATTAATATCATTTGAAGATCAAGGAGAAGATTTGCGAGGGCATAAATATGCGCTTTTATTTTCTAAATCAAACAAGTATGATTTGAGGATAATAGTGTCAGTAAAGGATAAGAATATTAATGTTATAACTGCTCATATACAAAATATAAAAAGGAGGAAGGTGTTTGAACAATGGCTAAAGAAGCAAAGGTAGACTATGACGAAGAAAATGACATACTTTATGTGTACAGTGGTGAAAAGGCTAAAGACAGCTTGGAAATAGACAATTTTGTGTTAGACATATCTGCAGATAATAAGGTTGTTGGTGTAGAGATATTTAATGCTTCATTTTTTATTAGCAAATTAAGTGGTATTAAAATAAGCAAAGAAATTTTATCCTCAGTAAAAAAAGCGATGATGAGTTTTTATTCAGGTAAAGAATTTTTTTATGTATTTATTATTCTCCCAATCAAAATTGGTGGAACAGAAAAGGAAATAAATTTGCAAGTTCCAGCTCCAGCTGTCGTAATGGTTGAAGCATGATTACTCATTTAATGTTTAATCAGAAGCTCTTGGTCTAGATAAACCAAAAGATAGTACCAGAACACAAAGATAAGATAGATTCAATTTATTCTCTTATTTTTCTCCAAATTGCATATTCTCCAATACCACCAATTTCATTCTCATTATAAAATTCAAGTAGATGCAGTTTACCTTTGCTCATTTCCTCTACATTTTCCCATTGTTTATTTAATTGACCTGAAAGTGCATAGTGCATCAAGATACCACCAACTTTCAACCAACTTAATGGATTGTAAATTAATGCTTCCCTATTTAATTCATTTGTTTCATTAAAAACTCTGCAAGAAAATACTATATCTTTTTTGTTGTTTGAACTTTCAGCAATTATTCTAAAATATTCAGGAGAATAAATTCCTAACCCTACTGTAAATCTAGGGTTTATTTCCACACCTGTTATTTTTGCACCATAATGACGGAAAAATGGATGAAATAAACCAGGGCCACAACCAATTTCTACTATATTTTTTCCATTAAATACTCTTAACAATCTTGAATTAAGTTCCTCTTTATTTTCTCTCACATATGTAGGTTCCAATGTATCTATTAATGCCCTAACTAAACCAGGAACTTGTTCCAAGAGTAAATACTCATTTTTTAGTTCTTTTATAGGTAATCCTATTAACTTACCTACAGTACTAGATTCGTATTGAGGAGTGATTTCTCTGGCTAATTCTTCTAACAATTCAATTCTTTCTTTCCATAGTTCAGTTTTCTGTAAACTTTCTGATTTCATAATAATTTGATACATCATTAATTTTATAAAGTCATTTCATCTTTAATCTTCTACTTGCACATAACAAAAAGAATGAGAAAGGAAATTCTTAAACATTTAAAGACTTTAATCTTAAAATATAACCCTAGACAGTAGTTCATTCAATTCTTTGCTCAACTTTGACAATTTTTCGTATTCTGCTCTTGGCATTCTTACAAATTCTTTATCGGCGCTTACGGTTCTACCCAGGCGGAAGCCCACATCACAATGCGCGTCATACGGAAACCAGTCCGCAAGCGTGATGAACCGCCTCTCATGGCCACGCAAAACCCAAGTACCATGAACGAGAGCCCTCAATCCTTCATGATAATTATAATCTGTATCGATGCAGAAGTAAGCTCCTTTAAATTTTTTATTTGAATTCTCTCCTACTTTGGTTGGCAATCCTAAATCTTCATCCCAATCTTGTATGTAGCCATCTTTCAAAGGCAATTCTGGGACTTCTGTAACTTTTCCATCTGTAATAACATAACCATTGTCAGATCTTTCTACTTTTGATTGTTCAATCAATAGGGGAACTCTTCCTTTTTTGATGCTAGAAATTTGTAATCTTGAACTATAATTTCCATCGGCATTTGGGAAAGCCAAAAGCGAATCAAGCCATTCGTATTCTCCAGATATGAAATCCTTTTCCAATTCAGGATAGTTTTGCTGTAAGTATTCTCTAGCCTTGTTCCATTGAGCAGAGGTAGGTAAAAAGTAATTAGAACCTAATCTTTGGATGAGCAATTTTGTGACATACCAGCTTATTCTTGTCAGGACTTTACCATCAGCTGTTCTAGTTTTAGTTTTCGCTATTGCAACATTCAAGCTAGGAATAGTTATAAAATCTTCTAGCTTAAGTTCTGCCAATTGGTATCCTAAGATTCGCTTTGTCATAAGTAAAATACTAAACAGTTAAAGATTTAAATTTATTAAAACACCAAGCAGAATTGAAAACTGGATAACAAAAATAATTCAACATTTTTTATTTCATACTCCTTAATCTTATTAGATGGTATGATAGCAAGAGAACTTGAAAATGTTATTATGGAACAAAAGAAAGAAGGTGAATTCATCTATCCTTTTTATGAAAAATATTGCTTTTCAAACATCTCTTCAACAATCCTAAAATTTTTTGGTATCAAATCTGAAAAACCAATTTTACCTTCCGAAATATACAAAGATAAAGTAGAAACAGAAAATTCAAATAAAATAGTACTTCTGTTGGTTGATGGTTTCGGTTACAATCAATGGTTGAAATACTATAAAAATTATGAATTCTTTGATATCTTTAGCCAGAAAGGCTTAGTATCACCACTTACATCTGTTTTTCCTTCAACAACTGCTGCTACTCTTACAACAATAAGCACAGGCCTAACACCACAAGAACATGCTTTACTTGAATGGGTTCTTTATTTTAAAGAAATTGACATGATAATCAATACATTGCCATTCACACCTTTAGGTAAGAATGGTCAAGACAAACTTTTAGAAGCTGGAGTCAGCCCAAAAATTTTATTCAAGGGAAATACAATCTATCAAACTCTTAAAAAATCTGGTATTAAATCTTTTAGTTTTATCAATGAATCTTATGCCTATAGTGCTTACTCTAAATTAGCTTACAAAGGAAGCATCACAATACCATTCGTTAACTCTTCGGATTTGGTTGTTAGATTGAGAAAAACTTTGGAAGCAGAAAAAGGTCCAGCCTATTTCTATGTTTATTTCGGTGACTTTGATTCAATAGAACACAAATATGGCCCTCACACTGACGAATACTATGCTGAACTTTCAGTACTTTCATTTCTTTTAAAGAAAGAACTATTAGAAAAAATAGATAGAAAAGTTGCAAATGAAACTTTGCTATTAATCACTGCAGATCATGGCCAAATAAATGTTTCTCCAAAAGAAACAATTTATCTGAACAAATATCGAGAATTAATAAATTCTTTTGAGAAAAGTAAGAAAAAGAAACCTATACTTCCAACTGGAAGCCAACGTGATGTTTTTCTGCATATTGAGCAGAGTAAGCTAAATGAAATGTATAATTTTCTTTTAAACAAATTAAAAGAAAAGGCAAAGGTAGTTAAGATAGAAGAAGCAATAAAAATGGGTCTTTTTGGTAAAGGTAAACCTAGAAAAGAATTTTATGACAGAGCAGGAAATCTGTTAATTCTACCTTATAAGAATCATACAATTTGGTATAAACATGTTAAAAATGAGAAGTTTAACTTGTTAGGTCATCATGGAGGCTTAAGTGAAGATGAAATGCTAATTCCTTTTGCTGTAGCAAAACTTTCTAATTTGCTTTAATAATGTCAATTTCGTACCGCTTGGTATACTTTACCAGAAGCTCTTGTTTAGGAAAATAAAAATCTTTAGACTTAAACAAACTTTAAATCTTTATTTATTACTCAAAAAAGTAAGCATTTAAATTTAAACTCTCATGGAAATTTATCATGTATGAAAATTTTATAAGAGCAAATCCTGACTTAAAATCAAGAGTAGAAGCTTTAATAAGTATCCTTTCTCCAGATACTCAAGGAATAGCATTGCTTTCCATGGATTCAAATAAAGCTTACACTTATGGAGAACTTTATAATCAAACTCTTAAATTTTGTGATATAAAAAAATTTCCAGTAAGTAGAGAAACAATAGGACGTTATTGTAAATTTTTAGCGTCTATAGGTGCTGTTGATTCAAAAGAAAAAGAAAAATGGAGACTTAAATATTATCAAAAGACAGATGCAGGAAGAGATTTTGGTGATCCGGTAGTTGCAATTGGAACCTATGTCGTTAATGAATTGCTCAGAATGAATGTAAAATATCGCTCTTTAAATAAAATCTTAGGACAAGCGGGATATAGAAGATATAGAATAATAAAACTTCTTGCTGAAAATTCAGAAAGCACATTTACCTGGAGTGAGATTTTAAATGAATTAAAAGAGTTTGGTGGAGAAACAATTTCGACTGACTTAAATAAGTTGGGTGAAGCTGGAATTATTTTTTATTCTCCTCGTGAAAAGGCTAAAGTTTGGGCTAGATATGAATTGAAGAATAAATTTAATGATGAAGAAAAAATAATCTCAAAAGCAAAAGAATTAAAACCTTTTGTTAAGGAAGAATACTTGCAACTTGTCATGAACTATATAAAACAACATCCAGATGATATCTTCGAAGATAATAAACTGTCTTCAATATTAAAAATTAATTCTTTCTATGTTCGTGAATCTCTTTTAATTCTATCTGAGTTGGGATATTTATCTGAATTTAAAGTAAACAGAGGTCAGAGTACTGTAAAGGCAAACAAAATTACAGAAATGCTATTTAAAGAACTTTTTGAACCAATAGAAAGAGTAGCTGATAGGTTAGATCCAAATTATAGTGAATTTAGAAAAAGGCTTGAAGATTATCAAGCATATCCAGATAAATGGAAAAATGCAATTAAAAACCAATTGGAAATATACAGTAGAGAAATATAGGTAGAATGAAATGAAGATCAATTTCAAAAACAAGAAAATAGAAGCTGATGTTGCAAATAATTTTTGGAAGCGTTTGTTCGGTTTAAGTTTTTCTAAGAAGAAAAACATGCTGTTTGTCATGCCTTACGAGAAGAAATGGTCTTTCTGGATGTTTGCCGTGAGATACCCTTTAAAGTTCATTTTCTTAAACAAATCTAAGAGAGTAGTGAATATAAAAAAAGGTAGGCCTATATCTTTTGATTTTAAATCTTGGAAAATATATCGACCTAAAGTAGATTGCAAATATGTGCTAGAAACACCTTTCAAAATCAAAGTAAAAGTTGGTGACAAGTTTAAATGGTAGATTTTGGATTGAGAATATTTCTCACTAGGAAAAAAGAATATAATTAAAAGTCAATAATTAATCATGGAAGTTAAAAAGAAAAAGTGTGTTATAATGGGGTGTAATAATGATGCTGTTGGTGTCTGCAACAATTGCGGTATCCCAATTTGTGAGAAGCATTCAAAAAAAATTGGTAAGTTTTATCTTTGTCTGAATTGTTACGAATATGCAAAAAAGCTTAGATCAAAACAATTTTAAGTGATTGTATGAAACTGTTAAAAATTTTATTCTTAATTGCTTTCTTCATGATTTTGATTCCAAGTACAAAAGCCTGCATAACTTCTGATTGGAAATTTACATTGAATATAGGAAGTTTGAAAATCAATGATAAGGTGCTAGAAAATTTGTGCAATAAAGAAACTTGTTATGTTGCAGAAGATTTTACAGTAATAAAATCAAGCTATGATGAAAGGGTTGCCATCATAATAGGTAAAACCTCTTCGATTCTTGGCTTCAAAGGTATAACTTTCAGGCTTCCTTACAAATTAAATGAAGAAGGTCTTCCAGAAATTTCAGAAGTTGACCCTGAAAAATATGATTGGAAAAATCTTGTTAAAACTGACTTAAATTTTTTGAAAGACCTTGGAGTCGTGGAAATTTCATCTCAAGATATAGAAAAAATTTCAAGCTTGGCAACTAATGGGAAAAACATCATGCTTTGCAATTCAAGTTGGCAAGCTCTTGAGCCAAATTGTTTTTGTGAAATGTCAAATGAAGCTTTAGAAATGTCAGGTGGAATTGTATGTGTGAAATGTGGAGCACCAGCTTTTAATGTAAAAATTCCAGAAAAATTGCTCACTTCTATTAAGACAAAAGATCAAATTTCAATTTCTTTTTTCATTCTTATCTTCACTCTATCTTTCTTGATTTTTGTTGTTATCCTTGTGAAAAAATTAAAGCTTGTGCACTAGCTCTTCTAACTTTTTCCTGCTCGTTGCTTCTGGCTCTTCAGCAGGATAACCAATTGGAATTATTGCCACTGGTAGTAAGCCTTCAGGATTTCCAATTACTTTCAAAACTTCTTTATCGTCAAAAGCCCCAACCCAGCAAGAAGCTAAGCCTAAGTCTGTAGCAGCAAGCTGTGCATAAGCTGCAGCTATAGTTGCGTCTTGAATTGAATACAAGCTTCTTCCTCTTTTTCCATATTTCTTGCCACTTGCTTCAGGGTCTGCACAAAAAACTAGAACTATTGGAGCTTCTGCTACAAAACTCTGGGCTAAAGAGGCTAAAGCTAAATCTCTTTTTCTCTTCTCGTCTTGAACTAAAAATATCTTGTAAGCTTGTAAATTTCCTGCCGAAGGTGCAGAGTTTGCAGCTTCTAATATTTGTTTTATCTTGCTTTCTTCAATTGGTCTACTAGTGAAAGCTCTTATGGAATGCCTTTTCTTAATCACATCAAAAAACTCCATATACTTATTTTTAGATTTGATTCAAAAAAGCTTCATATTTTTCCATTTCTGATTTGTGATATGATAACATTCTTTCAAAATCTTTTTTAAGATATGGTAAAGGCCTTACGTTCAGCTTAATACCATAAAAATTGACTCTTTCAAATTTTCTGGGAGAATCAATATCAAGATAAGGTGATAATTTAGCAAAATATTGTGGCATCCTTATTTCTATATCTCCGCCTTCTGCTTGAATATTTAATCCATATTGCTTTGGCAATTTCCATCTTTCTGAAATTCTTTCATATACATGAAAAACTCTCAAATTTAAACCAAATGAAGTTTTATCAATTTTTTTCAAGTCTTCTTCATTAAAAACAAAAACATCTATGTCACTTGACTCAGGTAATTTTTTACAAAGTGGTGCAAAGTAAATGTAAAATGCAGCAGTACCATGAATAACATAATCTTCAACTTCAGCTCTTCTAACTATATTGCCAAACGTCATAAGATTCTTTAAAAGTTGTTGTTCATTCATAAGAAGAAATAAAAAAGAAAAAGATTTAACCCTTTTTCAGTATCCTTTCTTTTGCAATTTCTAAAGCAGCTTCTCTTGGCAAAATCTTTTCCTTTTTTGCTTTCCTTAAAACAGCTTTGGTATTCTTCTTTATCTTCTTCTCAACTATATCAAACATCTTGTTTTCATCGTATCCCTTGTATTCACAGTAAGAAGAAATCAAGCCGCCTGCATTTGCCACAAAGTCTGGAACAACCAAAATTTTTCTTTCATGTAAGATTTTCTCAATTTCAGGCTTGCAAGGGATGTTTGAAGCTTCAACCACAAGCTTAGCCTTAACTTCATTCACATTGCCTTCATTTATCACATCAGGTAAAGCTGCTGGAATAAGGATGTCAACAGGTAATTTGAATATCTCTTCATTTGGTAAAACTTGCCCTGGTTGATAGTTTACCACACTACCAGTTTTCTTCTTAGTTTCATCTAGCTTAGTAAAATCTAAGCCTTCGGGATTGTATATTGTTCCCTTGCTGTCAGAAACTGCCACAAGCCTTGCTCCTGCCTGAGACAAAAATTTTGCAGCAAAAGAACCAACATTCCCAAAACCTTCTATTGCAACTGTAGCTTTTGTTACATCAAGCTTTGCAAATTTCGCTGCTATTAGAGTTGAATGATAAACTCCAAAACCTGTAGAGCCAAGCTCATGAGGCAAACCACCAAGCTCTTTCGGTTTTCCTGTCACTGACTTCAAATTTCCATTTCCTTCTACAAACCACTTCATCTCTTGCTCACCAGTGTTAACATCAGGAGCACCAATATAGTACTTTGGAGCTATTCCTTTCAGAGCTCTACCGAAAGCTCTCATAAGTTCAGCTTTTTGTTCAAGAGAAATTTTCTTAGGGTCTGCTACAATTCCAGATTTAGCTCCACCAAAAGGTAAACCTGCTAAAGAGCATTTCCAAGTCATTGTTCTGGCAAGCCTGAAAACTTCTTCCACGTCCACGCTAGGAGTCATCCTTATTCCTCCTTTTCCAGGCCCTAAGACTGTGTTATCTATTACAGTCACTGCCTTCAATCCAACTTTCTTATCATAAACTTCAATTATTTTTTCTGGCCCGAATTCATCAGCAAAACTTTCTATTTCCATCTCACCACCTTATTTCATTTTCAATCCATTTTAAAAACTTATCGTTACCATCTATTTTAATGAACGCAATTATTGGTGCTTTGTCCGAATGAATTTTTTCTACTTCGGAAATGATGCTCTTCTTATTTTCCATCAAAGAAAAGGCAGAAATGTTAAAATAGCTTTTTTCTTCTATTTTACCTTTCCAAAAATATCTAGATGGCCCACTGGTTATAAGGGCACCTGCTATCAATTTTTTCCCCAAAAGTTTGTCTATAATTCTATCAACCTCATTTTTTGTGGTAGCGCTAATTAGAACTTGACAAAATGTTTTTCTTTTGTGATTCAACTGATCACCTCTTAGACCAATCTCCAACAATCTGAGAATCTTCCACATTATAAATGTAATTGTAAGCAGCTAAAGCTGCTTTTGCCCCTTCACCTGCAGCCACAACAATTTGTTTGAATATGTTGTTAGTAACATCGCCTGCTGCAAAGATTCCAGGCCTTATTTCATCTTTATCAGGGTAAAAAGTCTGGCACTTCTGATTCACAACAATTTGATTGTGCTCATCTAGCTTAACCAAATTTTTCACAAGGCTTGGATCAATGTCATATCCAATTTCAACAAAAATTCCATCAATAGCAATTTCTCTTGTTTCTTCTTTTTTCAAATCTTTAACCAAAATGCTTTTTACCAAATTTTCACCTTTAATCTCAACAACTACACTGCTAAGCAAAAACTCTACATTCTTCTTTTTCTTAACTTCATCGACAAAAGATTCAAATCCACGAAATTCATCTCTCCTATGGATAAGGTAAACCTTTTTTGCATACTTGCTCAAGAGCAGAGCAGCATCCAAAGCTGAATTGCCACCGCCTACAACAGCAACAGTTTTGTTTTTGAATAGAGGGGCATCACAATTATGGACTATAAAATTTTTTGCTACATAAGTATTCCCCTCTGTCACTAAATTATAAACTTTTCCTTTATAGATTTCCTTGTTAATTTCTCTAATGGGTAAAAGTAGATAATTGTCTACTATCCAAGCATGTTTACAAATTCTTTTTCTTTTATCTAATTTAGGATGTCGGACTTCCAAGATTTCACTCATTTTCTCAAGTGAAGGACCACCAATTACGATATGGTATTTATCATAATTGAATACTATTTTTCTTCCATTTATCTCCCCCAACTTTTTGTTAAGTTTTGCTTTTTCTCTTTTTACAATTGAAGGTATGATGCCGAATCTCAATAGAATATCCCTCAATTGGTAGGCTAGAATTCTTGAGGTTGTAACTATACAGAAATCTTTATCTCTTAGACAACCATCTCCCCTATATAATCCTTTAATAATTTCTTTTTGTTTGTTTAGCGGTAAAAATAGCATCCAATTAGGTAATTTTTTGTTTGAAGCTCCTTTACCAAATAAAAAACTGAATAAATCTCTAACCAATTTAGAAAATATGCTCACTTTAGTTATTCCACCTTCAGTTTTTAAATGAACTTTCAATGAAAATATTTCTTCTAGAAGATTTTTAGTATCGTTTATATACTCTTTCTCATTTTTATTGAAAGAGAAAGAAACTTCATGTCTACTAACACATCCTTCCGAAAGATAGTACCCAACAAGCCTCAAAAATTTTTTATTTACTGGAATTTCGTTAGAAATTCTATGAGAAGTATAAGTCTCTTGTATGTTTTTTACCTTCCTGTTAATTACCTCTACATCCAGAATTTCAGATAATTTAATTTTTTTTACATCTCTAGTTTCAGAAATTATTGGATACAAAAGAATATCTTTTTCTGTTAATACACCTGCATGTTTCCATTCATATTTACCTACTGTAAAGTTTTTTTTGTAATAATTTCGATCAATATTTGTGGTTAATACAGGATGATTTGGAGTTAACCTAACAGGTTCTGTAAAAAACCTTGTTTTTATTTTTATGATTTCTCCTTCATAATTCCGACTCATTATCTGATTTATATTTCGAAAATCCCCCTCAGCAGTTAAAACTTTTTGAGAGATTCCTATCCTTTCGATTTTCTCTAAAGAATCATTGGCTACAACCTCTTCACCAGGCGGAAGGCAAGTTGCACAGTAAGATACTCCTTTACCGATAAATTTTTCTTCTCCAGGAACATTTAGCTTCCTTTGCTTCTTTCCAAAAGCAAGTATTACAGCTTTTGCAAGAAATTCTTTTGTTTGAGTTTTAACAAGATATTCTTTATCATGAGGCAAAATTTCTTTGGCTTCTTCCAAAATTATTTGAGCCCCAGCTTTTTCAGCTTGCTTTTGCACCCTCTTAATAAAATTCATTCCGCTAACACTCAAAAACCCTGGATAATTGCAAATCTTTTCTGGTAATACTGCTTGACCTCCAACCATCATCGTGACTATAAGAGTCTTTAAATTTCTCCTGGCAGCATAAATTCCAGCAGTAAGACCAGCAGGACCTCCACCTATGATAATCACATCATATTCTTCCATTTTTTCACCAAAAAATTCAATTTCTTTTAAAATATTAGAGAGTAAGCTTATATTTAATTCTTTCTACAAGTTTTTGTCTAACCATTTCTTTACCAAAGGCTCAGGCATTGCCCCTAGAAATTCATCCACAATCTTACCATTTTTGAACATTTTCACGCTTGGAATTGACATGATTTGGTATCTTTCAGCAAGTCTTGGATTTTCATCCACATTAACTTTAGCCAAAATAAATTTTCCATTGTAATCTTTAGCCAATTTTTCTAAAATGGGAGACAACATCCAGCAAGGAGTACACCAAGAAGCCCAAAAATCTACTACAACTGGAACTTTTTTTGAAGCTTCAATCACTTTTTCCTGAAAATCTGAATCATTCACTTCAATTTCTATTTCCATAAGAAAAATATTTTGAAAACTAATATATAAAGATATCAGATAAAAATGAGAGATAAGGAAAAAGTTTTAATAGCAGTATTATATGGATGCGACGAGAAAAAAATTAACAACCGTGAATTTCTTTCATCAGTTCTTAATGAATGCGCTAATATTTTGCATGTAAATGTTAAAAATTTTACAGATTTTTCATACGAACCTTATGGTGTCACAAGCGTTAAAATAATTGCAGAATCCCTCTTGGGTATAAGCACATATCCTGAGCATAGCAGTGCTATTGTTTATTTATCATCTTGCTCACCTTCATCGAATATGAGAAAAGGGCTAGAATATCTCAAAGACAATTTATCTGCAAAAGAATATGAAATTTATTATGAAGGAGAAATACCTCTAATAAAAACTTAAGATGTTGATAAACAATTTCTCCTACTTATGAAATAAGATATTTCTCCAAAATCATCAACATAAATCTTATTTTGATTTCGAGATAACTAGAGATATTTCTTCAATCAAGTCACTGGCAAGCATGCTTTCACCAAATTTTTTTGCTGCAAGCTCTCCTGCTTTACCATTAACAAAAGCTGCAGCACAAGCTGAAGTGAAAGGGTCTAAGCCTCTAGCTAGATAAGCTCCGCATATACCTGCTAAAGTGTCACCAAGACCACCTTTTGTCATGTATGGTGAACCAGTCTTGTTTATTGCAGTTTTAATACCGTCTGAAATCACATCCACATGACCTTTCAAAAGAATTGTTGTTTTTAGCTCTTTTGCAAGAAAGCTCACATCTTCCACCCTTTTCTCAATATCATCTTCAACTTTTCTTCCAGACAAAACAAAGAATTCATAAGCATGAGGTGTAATTATTACTTTCTTCCCCTTTACCACACTTTTATCAATAGCTAAAGCATGAATTGCATCTGCGTCAATCACCATAGGCAAATCAACTCTCTTCAAAAATTCAAGAATAAAATCTAAAACTTCTTGCCTTCTTGACATGCCACCACCAATCACAACCGCACTCTTGTTTTTTGTTAGCTCTAAAACTTCTTCCAAATTTTCTTTCGTGAAAAATTCGCAAGCTATCGGGAAAGCTATCAAGTCTGGTTTAAAACTTCTTATCGTGTAAGCAGCTTTCTCTGGAGCAACTATAGTTACCAAATCAACTCCAGCTCTTAAAGCAGCTAAAGCATTGAAAGCTGGTGAACCTGAATAAAGTTTGCTTCCCCCAACCACAAGCAAATGGCCAAAATCATATTTTCTAGACCAAGGTTTTCTTTTCTTGTAAACTTGATTTAAGATGCTTTTGCTTACAACTTGCATAATTATATCTTCTATTTTAAAAGAAAAAATTTAACATGGAATAGAAAAGCTTAAAAAGTTTAATTCTCATGAATAAATCATGAAATCTGAACCACCATATGTCCCGAACTTATTAAAAGTTGCTAAACGAATTGCCCAAAATCAAGAATACACATCTGAAGAGGAAATAATAAACAAATTATTGGGATATGGTGATCATGTTTCTCGTCCCTTAGCAGAAACTGTAGCAAGAATGGCTTTGAATGAGCTTCATGATGAAGGTGTTGGATTATATTATAAAATATTGGATAATAAAGATGGAGCACCAGTATTCAAATGTCTTGGAGATGAAAAGGAAGATTAAGCTAACCTTTGCTCTTCCTCAAAGCTTCCAGCAAAAGCTTTCTTTCAATCTTCACAACTTGCATCTTAACTCTATCAATAGCATCAACATTAACAGAAATGCTGTCTATTCCAGCCTTAATCAAAAATTCAACAAACTCTGGCAAGTTGCTAGGTGCTTCACCACAAATCGAAGTCTCCACATTGTAACTCTTACAAACTTTTATCACATATTTCACAAGTTTCTTCACGCCAGAATGATTTTCTGTAAACAATTTGGCAAGTTTTTCATTGTTTCTATCAACTCCCAAAACTAGTTGACTTAAATCATTTGTCCCAAAACTTATGAAATCTATCCCTTCTTTACAAAAGTCTTCTATGGTTAAAGCTGCTGCTGGTGTTTCCACCATTATGCCAATTTTGCAACTAGATGGAAGACCAACTTCTTTAGCAATTTCTTTTGCTCTCCTAAGCTCATCAACAGAAATCACGAAAGGCAACATGACATGAACATTGTTCAAACCTTCTTCATGCAACCTCTTGATCGCTTCAAACTCAGCTTTCAAAAGCTCTGGCTCGTCCAAGCTTCTCCTTATTCCATGCCATCCGAGCATTGGATTATCTTCTTTTGGTTCTTCTTCCCCTCCTTCCAAATTCCTGAATTCATCACTCCTTGCATCTAAAGTTCTTACCCAAACAGGCTTTGGATGAAAAGCTTTTGCTATAGGCCTTATCCCTTCAAGCAAAATCTTGATGTAATCTTCTCTTTTTCCTTCTTTAACAAGCTTTGCAGGATGCACACCAGCTTTTGTGATCATGTGTTCTATTCTCAGTAAGCCTACACCATCAACTTTTGGTGCTATCTGTTCAACATTATCAGCAAAAGCCAAGTTAACTTTTATTTGTGTCACAGTTAGCTTTTCTAAAGTAGGAAGCTCTTCTTCTTTAGCTGGAACTTCAACTTCAGGCTTTTTGATTTCAACCCTTCCAGCATAAACTGTACCTGTATAAGCATCAACAGTAACTTCTTGCCCATCTTTCAAAACTTGAGTTGCAGTTTCTGTGCCAACTATGCAAGGAATTCCCATTTCTCTGCTTATTATTGCAGCATGACATGTTCTGCCTCCAGCATCAGTTATTATAGCAGCACATTTGCTCATAGTCGGCACAAGGTCAGGAGAAGTCATTTTTGTCACGAGGATGTCACCCTTCTGAACTTTTGTTATGTCTTGCAATCCATGAACAATTTTAACAACACCGGAAGCTATACCTGGAGAAGCTCCTAAACCTTTTAGCAAAATTTCCCCTTCAACTTTAACTTTTTCCATTTTAGCTTGAGTTGTTACAGCTCTTGCTTGAACTATGAAAATTCTTCCCTTTTCGATAGCAAACTCAATATCTTGAGGCTTACCATAATGTTTTTCTATTGCAATTCCATATTCAGCAAGCTTTAATATCTCTTCATCACTCAAAACTTGAGCATTAACTTTTTTCTCTGCCACTGGAAGAACAACTGTCCTATCTGTCGCCAAATCTCTTACTCTCATCTTTTCTTTTTTCCCTATCTTTTTCTCCAAAATTCTCCCATCTTTTGAAACTCTGTAAAAATCTGGTTCAACTTCACCTGAAACTAAGCTTTCACCCAAACCCCATGTTGCTTCGATAACAATTTCATTTTCCCCTGTCACTGGATTTATGGTGAACATGACTCCGCTTGCGTCAGAACTAACCATGCGCTGAACGACAACTGCTATGCTTGAGTGCTTGATTCCTTGCTTAGCTCGATAAAAAATTGCTCTTGGCTCATATAAACTTGCCCAACATTTTTTCACAGACTCAAGATAATCTTTCACTCCTTTCACATTCAAAAAAGTTGCCTGCTGGCCAGCAAAAGAGGCTGTGTTATGTGTTATTATGCCTCCTAAACCTGCAGCAAAATTTTGTGTTTTAGGTACAACAAAATCATAAACATGACCAGAATAATCTTCGAACTCAATTTTTTTAATCTTATCCCAAATCACATCACTATTGACCAAATCTTCTAAATTCTTAACACCATACTTCCTAGCTATTTTTTTAAGATAAGTTATACCAAAAGTAGTGCTTGTAAGTCTTCCCTTATTCCATGGTATAAAGCCTTTTTGAAATTTCCCTTTTTCATCATAGTACACATATTTTTCAATAATTTTTTTATCTAGTTTTATTCTACCTTCAGAGAAATACTTTTTACAATTTTCACAATAGTATCTCTGTTTTTTACTCTCAGACTTACCAAATTTTCTCATATAGCTGTTGCAATAAGGACAAATCGCGACTTCTATTTTTTTGAGTGGTAATCGAAGTTCTAATTCTTTTCTTATGATTTCTGCCAGCTTAGGGCTTGGTGGAATGTTATCCAAAAAATCGTAGTGTTTTTTGCTTTCTTTGTAAGAATTAATGGCTTCTTTCAATTTCTCTCTATTCTTCTTTTCTGTAAAACCAATCAACTTGTTGAATTTTGACAACTCGCTCTGGAATATCATGATTGAGTTCTCTTTTGAAAAATAAAATCTTATTCCAATCATTTCAAGCAATTTTGCCATTCCACCCAAAAGATTTTTAGAAACAGAAGTAAAGCCTACAGTTGCGTTAGAAACATAACCATCACCATCAAAACAACCTCTCAAAAATGCAGAAATAATTTTTTTGTCTTGGTTGAATATTATCTCAGGAACCTTCTTGACTCTAGCAGATTTACCCTTGCCTTTTATTGGCAAAGGCTTCCCAAATAATTCATGTAACAGTGCTACTAAAACTTTATTGAAAATTCGGACATTCTTGTCATCTCTTCCACATTTTAAACCAAGTGAGCTTAAATATCTTTTAACCTTTTTTGCAATGGCTTTAGATTCACACGATATATCCACACAATTATTCTTATAAGTTGATCCCTCGGCAGCATAGATGCCAAGGAAGTAAGCAAAATTTTCATCTACAAGGATTTTTAACGGAAAGCTGTTTGAATTTTTCCAGTTTTTGCTGTCTGCAATTTTGACTCTATTTTTCTCTATTGACAAAGGCAAAGAATTCAAAACCTTGCTCGCATCTAAAAACTTTTCTCTCTTTGTTTTGGTAAGAGGTAAATACTTGATGACAGGTATTCGTGTATCTTCATTTACTTCATACACTGAAATTGGTTTTGGTTCAAGTTTTTCGGCATCTAAAGCTATCAATGAATGATCAGGAGTTATTGAAATCTTCCTACCTGTTCTTGTCAAAATTTTTGCTAGTTTTACGTTTTCAACATAATGCCTGTATATTTCGCTTACGGACATCCATTTCAATTTATTGTTTTCTAAAGAAGGAACTTGAATTGAAATTTTGTTTCCATTTCCTTTAATCATCTCATAGATTCTCCACAAATCTTTCATTTCTGTGTAGATTATTTTACCATTGACTTTTGCTATCACAGGCTCATTTTCCTTTATGCTTGGCAAATCTTCAGCTTGAGCAGAACTTCTAACCGCAACTAAAGCGTAATCCCTTCCTGCAGCTATCAGCTCAATTGCTTTTGGTGTAATAATTTCTTCTGCAAAAGAAAGTTCGCGATAAGCATCTATGAGCTCGGTTCTCATTCCAACAGGAAAATCTTGAGAAAGGATTAAACTTTTAATTTTCTTTGAAGTTTCCAAGAGCTGTTCAGTATTGTCAACATCACAGTTTTCTATAAGCTCTTGGATTTGGTTTTTTATTGCGTTCAACTCTATGAATTTGTCAAAAGCTTTTGTCGTTATCACAAAACCTGGAGGGACAGGCATTTTTATCTTTACAAGCTCACCAAGATTAGCCCCTTTGCCTCCAGCTAAGCTCAGTGAATTCTTATCAATCTGCTCAAACCAGGCAATAAATTCCATAAATATAAATTGTTCCAAACTATTATAAAACTCTTAACTCATTCTTCAATCTCTATTTTCACTTTTGTGGGAAGCTTGAGACCAGCCTTCTTCAAAGCTTTCTTTGCAATTTCAAGATTTTCTTTTCTCACTTTAAGCATGAAAAGTCTTTGGCCTTCTCTAGTTTGCACTGCTCTATTGGCAGGCCTTCCAAAAGCAAGCCTCATTCCCTGGCTATACCTGTCTGCTCCTGCACCTTGTGCAATAGGCTTTTCCCTGATAATGTGGTGAGGAAAAACAAGGATTTTCATGAAATAGTTTGATGTACCAAGCTTTGATTCAAGGAACTTGTGAGCAACAACTCTAGAAGCTTCTAACGCGTTATCTCTTATTTGAACAGAATCTTTTGCAACTAAGTAAAGAGTTAAATCAAATTCTCCTTGCTTATTTCCCATTTCAAACTGATGAGTTTTGGGAAAAGGAGCTCCGGCTACATAACTCTTCCTAGGAACTTTTTTTGATACTCTAGTGTAAGGTCTTTTTATTGTCCTTGTAGTTCTTCCCGGTCTTAATGGCATGAAATCACCAATACATTATACACAATTTATTAAATAAAAACATAAATAAACTTTTTACTTTTTAAAGAAGTATGAGCTTGATTGGAAAAGACATAATAGAAGAAATGGCAAAAAAATTCAAGATAGTTCATCCTTTCAATCCTTCTCTTTTAGATGGCGATAGCTATATTTTAACGGTTAATGAAGATGTTGAGCTTAAATACCTTGAGCATAAGAATGTGCTTTCCCATGAAATAATTTTTGTGCCACCAGATTTTGTTTGTCACATGACGGCAAAGAGTAAGTTTGGAAGGATGGGTTTGTCTTTCTTGAATGCCGCCAAAGCCCATAGCGGCTGGGTTGGAAGGATTGTCTTGGAGATTGTCAATTTGAACAATGATAGGAAGCCTGTAGTGGTAAAAAAAGGTGAGCCTTTCATGCACATCGAATTCATAAGAAGAGAAGGTAAGCCTTGGCCTTATCAAGGCGAATACATGTTTCAGCATATGAGTGAAGAAGAGATTGATATGTACATGAAGATAATGTTAGAAAATTGGCCGAATGTTTTTGATAAAGAATACTTGAAAAAAGCGAAAGAAAAGGCCTTAAGTAGAGTTTAATTTTTCAAGAATGAAATTTAAATACTCCTAAATCTCAATTCTTATTAGAATTGGAGGTGAATGAATGGCTTTAGTTGTTAAGTCTGCTATTAGAAACTTGCTCAAAGGAATGAGAGTTAGCGAAGATTTCTGGAAGGCCTTGGATGAAAGAGTGACATGGAAAGTTAAGAGGGCGATAGAGAGAGCAAAGGCAAATGGCAGGAAGACAGTAAGAGGAGCTGATCTTTAAATTTTTTCCTTTCTCGCTTGAGAAAGGAACTTTTTTCTTATTTTTTAATTTTATATTTTTTATAACAGAAATGTTTATATTTTGATTAGAGAAAACTTTTTTAATGAAAGTTTCTCTTCTTTCCTACACGCCAAATCCTGAGCTGCTGATATCTGTAGCGGCAAGGACCTCTTTTAAGGAAAGTAGCCCAACAGAAATCATGAAAAAACTATCTGACCCTGCAAATGCCGAGAAAATTAAGAAAGATATAAGAGATTTGATAAGGCATAACCATCTCTCGCCTGTGGAGCACGCCTCGTTCACTTTTTCACTTGAAGGAGTTTCAAGGTCTCTCACTCACCAGCTTGTAAGACATAGAATAGCTTCATACACACAACAAAGCCAGAGATTCGTGAAGATCAATACACAAAATGATGACTGGTTTGTCGTTCCCAAATCTTGCGACAATGAAAAATTCAGGGAAAAAATGAAGCAAATTGCATCTGCCTATGATGACATGATAAAAGAGGGTGTGCCACCAGAGGATGCAAGATTTTTGCTGCCAAATGCTACAAAGACCAATATAGTTGTGACGATGAATGCCAGGGAACTCCTCCACTTTTTCAATTTGAGATGTTGTGCCAGAGCGCAGTGGGAAATTAGGGAAGTGGCAACAGAAATGTTGAAACTTGTGAAGCAAGTAGCGCCAACAGTTTTCGAAAATGCTGGTCCATCTTGCATGAAGGGATTCTGTCCTGAAGGAGATCTCATGCCAGAAGAGTGTAGGAAAATAGGCATAACTGAAATACAGAAAAAATTCAGGGAATTGAAATGAATGAAGAAATAAGGAAAAAATTGATTGTGCCAAAAATCTTTTTCACCATACTTTTTGCAGCCCTTTTCATCGTGCTGACAAAAGTCAAGCTCACTCCAATTTTTGGGACTGAATCAAAATTTTCAGCTTCTGTTTTATTTGGTCCTGTGATTTCAAGATTTTTGGGAATCGGCTGGGGATCAGGGGCGATAATCTTCTCCCATCTCTTTGGAATAGCTGTGGGAATTTATAAAATCAAGGATATTACAAGCTGGTTTACATTCGCGCCAATAATTTTCGCTGGTATTTATTTTGCAAAAATGTTCAAGGGAGATACAAAGCTTGTAATCATTCCACTGTCCTGCATAATTTTATTTTTGCTACATCCCATCGGCAGAGAAGTTTGGTATTATTCTTTTTTCTGGATCATCCCGATTGTTATTGCGAAATTCAAAACAAGGATTGATAAGCTTGTCAAAAATCATTTAGCTCAAGTTTATGCCTATTCTTTCGGCTCTGCCCTTACAGACCATTCCATCGGCTCAATTGTCTATCTATATTTCATGAACATACCTGCAAATTTCTGGATGGCGGCAATTCCTTTTACATTGGTTGAAAGAGCAATCATAGCAGCAGGTATAACATTCAGCTATTTTGCAGTCAAGGTTTCAATATCTATTTTACAACAAATAATGATAGCAACAGCACTGATCAGAGTTCAAAAGAAGAGGAAAAAGATAATTGTCCGTGTGTAAACATGAAAAACATCATAGAAATTGTGAAAAAACAGAATGAATGGAGAAGGCAGAAATGTTTGAACCTCATAGCCTCGGAAAGCGTGATGTCGCCTTTGGCTGAAAAATATTATATCTCGGATTTTGAAGGGAGGTATAATGAGCACAGTGGCAATGATAGACATTATTGCGGGACCAAATATTCTTACGAGATTGAAGAAATCTGTAATCAAATATTTAGTGAGAGATTTGGGACGCCTTTTGTCGATGTGAGACCACTTTCAGGAGGAATAGCAAATCTTGTTGCATATTCTTCATTTGCAAAACCTGGAGACGTGATAGTTGCCTTAGGAATACCAAACGGTGCACATGTCTCTTCAACGCAATGGGGAATTGCAGGGATTAGGGGATTAAAAAGCATAGACATGGTTTTTGACGCAGAGAGAATGAACATTGATGTCGAAAAAACTATAGAAGTTATAGAAAAAGTCAAACCGAAAATCGTAATGTTCGGAGCATCGATGTTCCTGTTCCCAGAACCGGTTAAGGAAATCAGGGAGAGAATAGATCAAAACATAAAAGTAGTTTATGATGCTGCTCACGTCTTTGGCCTTATCTATAACAATGTTTTTCAGATGCCATTGGAAGAGGGAGCTGATCTCATGACATCCTCCACACACAAAACATTTCAGGGACCACAAGGAGGCATAATCATTGGGAATAAAAATCTGGAAAATGATGATTGGAAGAAAGTTCAGACTACGATATTTCCTGGAATAATGTCTAACACACATATCCATCGATTTCCTGCACTTGCAATAACAGCATTGGAAATGAACAAATTTGGGAAAGAATATGCAGAGCAGGTGGTCAAGAATGCAAAAGCTTTAGGTAAGAGTCTTTATGAAAAAGGATTTGACGTTCTTTGTCCTGATTTGGATTTTACAGAATCCCATCAAATAATTGTTAATGTCAGAAAATTTGGCGGAGGCAAGCCTGTAGCTGAAAAACTTGAATCCTGCAACATCATATGCAATAAAATGTCATTGCCGATTGATAAACCGCAAGATGCCACAAAAAATCCTTCTGGAATAAGGCTTGGTGTCCAAGAGCTGACAAGGTGGGGAATGAAGGAAAAAGAAATGAAAATCGTGGCGGATTTTTTCAAAAGAGTTTTAATTGATGATGAGCCTGCAGAAAATGTTAGCAAAGAAGTGGAAAATTTCAAGAAACAGTTTAACAAAATCAGCTATTGTTTTGAATCAGAGGAAGATTTATTAACTTTTTTATCCAAATTGTGATAATATGGTAAAATTTGTTATCGGGATAACAGGAACAATAGGTTCGGGAAAAGAAGTTGTGAAAGAAGCTTTGAGTAAAAATTTCAGCTGCTATTCTGTTTCTTTGTCTTCTGTAATTCAAGCTCAAATGAAGAAAAAAGCTGATAGGAAAAGTTTACAAGACATGGGAAATGAACTTAGAAAGAAATATGGAAACTTTATCTTGGCCAAGCTTGCAACAGACTACATGCAAAGGGATAAAGAGATGATTATAGTTGATGGTATAAGAAATCCTGGAGAAGTTGATTATCTGAAGAAAACTTTTGGGAACAAGTTTTTCTTGATAGCTGTAGATGCTCCTAGAGAGCTGAGATGGGAAAGGATTAAGGCTAGGGGAAGAGAAGGAGACCCAAAAACATGGGAAGAATTTTTGGCAGCTGATGAAAGGGATCAAGGAGTTAATGAGCCTTTGTACGGACAAAGGGTAAAAGAATGCATTCAAATGGCTGATTTTTTGCTTGTAAATGATGGAACACAAGAAGAAGTTAATGAAAAAGTTTTAAGAATTGTGAAAGAGTTGAAGGCTAGAGAATGAGTATTCCTGTAATTAAAGTTGAAGGTAAAACTTTACCTGAAGTTTGGGAAAAATCCCTTATTGAAGTTTGGGAAAAAGGAATTTCTATTAAAACGGAATATGATAAGCCAGAAGATCCACCAAGCAAAGATTGCACTATGCTTATGGTGGTCAAGTCACCACTAGAAGAGCCTAGAATACATTTAAGCATACCTGCAAGATTTGAAGAGTTGGAAAAATATGTTATGGAAGTTGTTGAAGGTATTCATGACCATTGGATTAATCCAAAAGAAGGAAAATGGACTTACACCTATCATGAAAGACTTTTCAATTATCCTATTCAATCTGGAGAAGAAATCAAGAGAATAGACCAAATTGAATTTATTACTGAAAAACTTTCTAAAGTTCCTTACACAAGAAGGGCACAAGCCATAACATGGAAGCCTGATTTTGACCCTGAAACTAATGATCCACCTTGCTTGCAAAGGATATGGTGTCGACTTGTGGAAGGAGAAGATAGAAAGCTTTACTTGAACATGCAGACTGAATGGAGGTCAAGAGATGCTTACAAAGCAGCTTTCATGAACATGTATGCTCTAACAAGTTTACAGCAAAGAATAACCAAAAAACTTGAAGAAAAAATGGGAAAAGAAATTCTTGTCGGTCCTTATGTAGACTTCTCAAATTCTTACCACATTTATGGCAGTTATTTCAAAGATTTTGAAAGATTTTTGAATCAAGTAAAAAATAGGGAATTTTATAGTCCAGTAATAACAAAATCGAGAACTATAAGAAGTGATAATCCAATAATTAAGCAAGCTTTAGAAAATGCAAGAAAAGAAGTAGAATTAGAAAAGGCTACAGGTGAGAAAGGGGTAAGGCTTTAAATCCAATCCCAAAAACTTTTCTTCTCTTTTTCTTCTCTTTTCTTGAGCATCTTCAAGATTTTTTTGGCTTCGATTTCAGCCTTTTCTGCAGCTTTTCCATCGTTGCCAACGCCACAAGTATTTCCAACACCAACAACAAGAACTGTGTCTTTAGAATTCTCTATAATTCTTTCTACAGTCTGCAAAGCTAATGGAACAGCTTTCAACACAGCTTCTGGAATTGGTTGAATTGCCTCTTCTTGTGACATTTTTATCACCACTGAATCAAGAGGGATATTTTTCTTTGTCGCAAGATTCTCTATGTAAGCTCTGTCCACGCCTATACCACCAATAGCAACTCCAACACCTTCAGCAATTTTTCCAGTCTTCTCTCCTTCAAGTTTTGCCGCAGCATCTATTGTTATTATCTTGCTAACCTTTCTTTTCTTCAAAAGTTTTTCAACAGCTTTGCCAAGCTTTCCAAGCCTTCCACCAGGACCTTTTGCCTTCATAATTATCACTTTCTTGCCTTTTATTTTCCTCTCTGCAACAACAACATCTTCTTCCATTTCTCTAACTTTGCTATTGCCAATAAGCCTAGCAGCAACCATGCATCCAACAGAATCACCAACCGGCCAACCATTTGTCAAGGCTTCAGTTCCTTCAAACAAAGCTTTTGAAATTCTTTCTATCATTGGCAGCTGCATCTCTAAGACCATACCAAGCTGTAAATTCTTTGTCTTTCTTACAGTCTCGACATAATGTCTTACCACTTTAGCTAATTGATTTAAGCTGATTGCTCCACTTAGACCCATCACTAAATTTGCCTGTTCTTCTTTATCCATACCTGGAGCCAAATCTTTGACAAAAACTTTAAACCTTTCTTCTGAAAGGTTGGAAATGTGCTCAAGCTTTTTGATTATTCCATAAGGGTCTAAACTCACGGGCTCTATCATGAAAAATTCTAAGAAATTGTCGACTTTTTCCCTAATTTCTTTCGATTTTTTCGGCAATTTTTTCAACACAATGTTTTTTGCTTTTGTCGTCAAACCTTCAAGCATAGTAGCAGATTTTTCTAGTTTCCACAAAAGCTGGGAAACCATGATGCGGGGATAAAAGTTGAAGAAAATCACTAGTATTATGAGCCAAAGTATGTTGGACCAAATGTCTCCACCAAATTGAAGGAGAAAAGCCATTGAAATCATATAAGAAATTGGTAACAAGAGTATTTATTTTTGTTTTCCTAAATAAAATTTTAGTGAGAAAGATGAAATGGAAACTTTTGGTTGCAGTTGCAGTTGTGCTCGCCGTTCTAGGCTTTCTGTTTTTCACTGAAGAAGGGAGGAAATACGCAATATCTTTAGGAAGCTTGACAAGAAGCTTTACAAGCACTGTTGGAAATTTCGTAGGGTCTTTTGTGAAAATTTCTTCTGGAAATGGATTTGGTCTTGAGTTGAACTTAAATAAAGAAGCAATTTATGGACAAAGCTTTTCCTTTTCTAATTCAGGCTTTGAAGCTTCTGGAAGGATATTGAGCTTGAAGATAGATGGAAAAACGTGGGAAATAGGTGAAAAAGTTAAAGTTGAGCTTGTGGGAAATGGAAAGATTTCAATTGGAAATGATGGCAGGCTAGCATTAAATGTTGACACAAATTTGCTTAAGCTTGATTCTTGGAAGACTAGCAATGTAAAAGTTGAAATGGAAATGATTCCAGATAACCTTTTGATGAACAATGCCAAAGCTGATTTGATAAACACTACTTCAGCTTCTGGAAATGTCAACAAAAAGCTAGATGAAATAGAAGTAAAAGTTGATTTAAACAAAGCTAATTTAGAAGTAGAAAACTTTTTTGGTACAATAGAACTTAAAGATAAATTAAAGTTAAGTGGAACTGCAACCAATATAGAAATTAATGGAAAAAAGATTTGAGGTGATTTTATGAAAATGAGAGAAGAAAGAAGAGAGAGACCTGTTGTTGCTTTATTTGTCGATGGACCGAACATGCTAAGGAAAGAATTCATGGTCGATTTAAGGGAGTTAAGGAAAAGAGCAGAAAAATATGGGAGACTTGCAATCGCAAAAGTTTTCTTGAATCAATTTGCTCCTGAAAAGTTGATAGAAGCTATAATTAATGAAGGGTTTGAATCTGTGATGGTTTTGGCTGAAAAGGAAGAGGGAGCAAGTGATGTTGACGTGGCTTTGGCAGTATCGGCAATAGAAACCCTATTGACAAAAAATGTGGATGTGATAGCAATAGCAACAAGAGATGCAGATTTTCTACCAGTCGTGCTGAAAGCAAAAGAATATGGAAAGAAAGCGGTTGTGATTGGAGTTGAACCAGGATTTTCAATAAGCATAAGAAATGCTGCGGACTTTGTAGAAAATTTGTAAAAACTGAAAGTTAAATTTCCCCTAAAAGATGGTACATCTCTACTGCAAGAGGGAAAAATTTTTTTCCTTTTTCTGTTATTGCATATTGTTCAACAATTCTTCGTTTTCCTTTTTCGATAGAATCAAGCACTTCAATTTTTTCTTTTTTAACTAACCCATACTCTGAGAAAATATCACAATAATAATAAAAATCTCCAGAGGAAATGTTTTTCTCTTTCAAGTAAGATTTTAATTTTTTTATAGGCCCATTATACAAATCACCTAAAATTTGTATGGACTTCGGATTTAACAATTTTGGTAAATCAGATCGAGATTTTTTCATAATATTCAATTCAAAGTTAATTTTTTTAAAGCTTTTTGAAATATCAAGTATAAATCTATTAAAAGCAAAAAAATAATAACGAGGTGATGTTGAGTGAGTTTTCTGAAAAAGCTTTTAGGTAAAGAAGAACCTGTTGAATTGCCTGTAGAAGAAGAACCTGTTCAACCTGTTTATGTGAGAATTGAAAATTTGAAAGATTTTGTTGACATAGAAAGAATAACAAAGCTTGTCAGGGAAGGCAACATTGTCTTCTTGAAGACAAAAGAATTACAGAGAACAGACTTGGGAGAATTTCAGAATTGTGTCCAAAAACTCAAGAGGGTTTCAAATCAGTTTGGCTTTGACATAGCAGGAACAGAAGAAGGCTACCTTGTTGTAACACCAAGCTTTGCAAAAATAGAAAGGTAATCATAAGAAATAAAAAACTGAATTATTCTATTTTTTAACTATTCGTGAAAAGATAAAACTAAATTCCTTTTTTGATGAAATCTTGCAATCTTCTTTGGTAAAGGATTTCTTTCAGTAAATTGCTGTTTTCTATCCATTTCTTAATGGGAATTTCCAACTTGGTTGATATGTAATTTAAAGCTTCTTCGAATTTATTGAATTTTAAGGGCTCATTTTTCAAAGCCATTCTTACATTTTCCCTGACATTCCAAACTCCTACCGGCAATATATAGCCCGGATGAGCTTCTCTAAAGATTATTACTGCTGCTTGTCTTTTCTCTTCAGCCAATTTTTGTGCTGTGCTAAGTCTGGCTGCCATATAGCAACCACCAATCTCAGGATACGTTGTTCTTCCTTCAAATCCTTCAGAGCTTGAAAAAATTGCAGTCTCTCTTCCTTCAAGGTTCCAAGTAGTTCCTGGGTACCAAGCTTCTATCAGCTCATAGCTCCAATATTCGGGAATCATGAGAATTATCCAGCGATTATCCAAAGCAACATGCTCATAAACCCTAAACTCATTTATCAAAGGAAACTCTTTCACTTGCTCCAAAATTTTTTGTGAGATTATGCTGTCAACTGCAGTAATGCTCCACCTTGTTGGGACAAACTTTCTGTTCTTTCCTATGCCAAACAGACCAGCGGAAAATGCTCTTTGGATTTTTGAAACAAGCACGCCTTTATTAAAAAGAGTGAAAACTGCTTCTGCTGCTTTGAGGTCAGTATCGTAAAAGGCTTTCTCTATCTTATGGTCAGTTTTTATCGAAGTTAGGCTTAAACTCTTGAGAGGAGCAGAAGGCCCGTAAGGTTGAACTTCATCGTCTAAAACCAAAGCCCCAGAAGGCTTTTTTAGAAATTCTGCTTCACTTTCAGCTGGAGTTTTTGAAAGGGCTAATTCTCTTGTGAGCTCAACTATCCTGTTTTTCTCCAAGTCTTTGACATGAACCCTATGTTTGCCTCGCACTAGCTGAGAACGAAATTCTACAATTTCTTCTATTGTTTTTCCATGCCAGAGCTCAGGAGTGCCCAAAAGGAAAGTGTCGCCTCGAATTGGTGGAATTAAAGGACCTATGCTTACCCAAGGATATCCTATTCTTCCAACAAAAATATCAGGAGGAGAAGACCCTTCTAGATTTAAGGTTTCAATCAAAGGCTTTGTTTTGGCTTGATAGTAAAACCTTACCATCACAGGACATCTTGTTTTCCCACACAAAAGCTTTGTCCCTCTGCACAAAATACATCTTACGTCTTTATTCACAGTTTTGATCTCGCTTGCTGCCAATTCTACCAAAACTTTTTTCTCGTCTATAAGCTTAGAAAGCCAAAGGTTTTGCATAATAAAAGATAAGAGTTAAATATATACTAAGCTTTTGGAAGTAGATTTCCGGTATTTCCATGATTGTGAGAGAGATAAGATGCAAGAGCTTGCTGAACGAGAGCAAACTTGCTGATTACTGCATAAACTGCTATGTTGGTTGCGAGCATGCTTGCAAATACTGCTACGCTGAAAGTATAACAAGAAAATTTTCTGATCATCAAGAAAAGTGGGGAGAGTTTGTTGATGTTAAGGTCAATGCTCCAGAAGTCTTGAGGAAAGAAATTTTGAAGAAGAAAAAAGGCAAAGTTTTCTTGAGTAGCTTGTGCGACCCTTACCAACCTTTAGAGAAAAAATATCAGCTAACAAGGAAATGCTTGGAAATTTTGCTTAGGAATCAATTCTCAATTATAATTCAAACAAAGTCTGGTCTAGTAACAAGAGATTTGGATTTGCTGAAAAAATTCAAGGATTGTGAAGTTGGTTTTACTATGACAACTTTGGATGAAAGTGTGAGGAAAAACTTTGAACCAAATTCTTCTTCTGTCCAAGAAAAGCTCGAAGCAATTAAAGTTTTGAAGGAAAATGGAATTAAAGTTTATGTCTTTCTTGGTCCAATCTTGCCTTACCTTTCTGATAGAAGCCTAGAAGAATATTTTGAGACTATGAAAAAGTTGAAAGTTGATGAAATTTGGGTTGATAAGCTCAATTTAAAGCCTGGAGTTTGGGAATCTGTTTCTGTAGTTTTGGAAAAAAATTATCCTGAGCTTTTGGAGAAGTGGAGAGAAGTTTTGTTTTCTAAAAGTAATTATTGGGATGAGGTGAAAGAGAAAATTAAGAAAATTTGTGAAGAGAAAGAAGTGAAATGTGTTTTTTGTTTTTGAAAAGATAAAAGCCAAAAGAAAATCTGATTTAAACTTTATAAAGATTTTCTAAATAAAGATTTTTTGGTTCCTCAAAATTATCTTCATCTCCTTCATCTTCTCCATCGTCTAAAGAAAATTTGGAGAAATAATTTTCAAGAATTTTTGAAATCTCCGACGAAAAAATTTCATCTTTTGTCATTTGCTCTTAACCTTAAAATATATAATTATCTTTCGTGCTTTTATTTTTTTCTATTTCAATAAGAAATCATGGAAAAATTCAAAACGGTCTTCCTTTTCTCCTTAAATCAAGCATGCTCGCCACATTCCCTAGCTTGCTCTTCAAGTCCAAGCCAAACTCTTCAATCTCCCTCTCGCTCAGTCTTGCCCTCAAGTCAGCTTCTATCAAAACTGAAGGAAAAGCATAAGTGCTACTGTTGCAAATTGCCAAAAGTATGGAAGAAATCTTGCTCGCAATCTCTTTTGCTTCTGAGCTTGCGAGGAAATCAACCCTTATCGGCCTGTCAAACTCTGCTGCCTTCAAGTAAAAGCTGTAGATCTTCTTGCCAGTCTCACCAAACTCTTTCAGCACAGGGTGCTTCTCAGGCTCAGAAGAATAGGGAAAAGCAAAAGTTCTCTCCCCATAGTTCAAAGCATAAGATAAAAGGTTTGTGTCTTTGGTTTTTTCAAGCAGTACTTTAGCTTCCCTGACTTCAGGCAAATGAGCCAAGCTTTGGTTCAATATTTCACAAAACCTTGTGCCTCTGCTATCTTCTATCACTCCTGCAAGAATTGTTTTGTTTTCTTCAGCAGCCAAGAAGAGCTTCTTGTAAGCTTCTATCATCTGCTGGTAAATTTGAAAGAGTAAAGAAGAAGATTCTGGTCTTTGAACGTAATGTGGAACTACAGAGCCATCCATCAAAAGCAAATCTGGCTTGAATTTTTTTATAGTTTCACTTGCAGTCTCAACTTCTATCATCTGCCTTTGCATGTTTGAATTCAGCTCGAACTCAAGCTCAGAAAAAGGGTCAAAAACAACATTTGGAATTGGTGAAGGTAAAGGTTCTGGATAGTAAATCACTTCTTTCAACTTTCCTTCTTTGAAATCAAATATCACCGCTACAGCCTTAAGCAAAATCAAATCTATGCCATGAAAAGATTCTTTTGCTAAGCCTCCATCCACACCAGCAATCCTTACTTCTTTCAGCTCATCTTTCTCTACTTTAGAAATTATCTTATCTTCTTGACCAAATTCAATTTTCTCAATTTTTCTCAAGACTTCAGCAATCTTCATCCTTTGATTTTCCATTTCTTTTATCTGCTTCACGAAATTTTCCATCAGCTGAAAGAATTGCTCCATAAAACTTATATTCAAGCTAAGCTACTTATTATTATACAACTTAAGCGGTGAGTGCTATGTTTTGGTTTTTTGGTGGTCTTGGTTTGCTTTTCTTGTGCTTAGCTCTTTTTACAATATTCTTCTGGGTTTGGATGCTCGTTGACTGCTTGAGCAGGAAAAAGTTTGAAGACAAGCTCGTTTGGGTAATAGTTCTACTTTTCTTGAATTTCATAGGAGCTATTCTCTATTACATTTTGGTGAAATCAAAAGATTAGGTAAAGTATATTCTTTGCTTTCTGCTAATATTGAGATTTTTCTTCAATCAAAATAAGCAAAAATTTTTTAAATCTTTAAAAATAACTACTTTTAGGTGATAAATTGAAAGATTTAACAGAAGACCTATTTGATGAAAATTCACTCGATATATTATCCGATAAAAGAATTCTTAAGACTGTTAAGAAGTATAAAGATGTTGTTTCAGGATTGATTAATATTGCTCGTTATTTAAAGGATGATGATGCAGTTTTGGAAATAAGCAAATTTGTTGGAAGATATGAATTGGGAGCTAGGGAAATTGCTTTGGACTTAGGTAATATTGCTCGTTATTTAGAAGATAAGGATACAGTTTTGGAAATAAGCAGAATCCTTAAAAAGTATGGAAATTATGCTGTTGCAACTGTTACCCATGAACTGGCTAAGATTACTGAAACATTGAGAGATAAAGATGTAGTTTTAGAGATAAGCAAATTTGTTGGAAGATATGAAAATTGGGCTGTTGAAAATGTTATTTTGGAAATAGGCAATATCGTCGATTATTTGAAAGATAAGGATGTTATTCTAAAAATTGTTAAGACTGTTGAAAAGTATGAAAATGATGATGCTGAAGAGATTATTGATAAATTGAATACTATTGCTGATGATCTGAAAGATAAACAAAAAATATTGAGAATTGTAGACATGTTTAATAAAATTGGAAAAAGTATTTTTGAGGATTTATCAATAAAAGAGTTGTATAATATAATAGACAGTAAACTTGATGAATTAATAAAAGATAAAAAAAGTTTTGGTTTTGTTGCTGCTTATATTAAATCTAGAGAATATGGAGAAACACTACCAATACCAAATGAAAAAAATATAAGAAATTATGATAAAATTGTTCTAAATTATTTAAAAAGAAATTATGATATCAAAAAAAATATTGGAATTGACCAAGCACTGATGCTTTTCTCATTGAACAAAAATGAAATTAAAAATGTTGTAAATCTTGTCAATAATTCTAAAAAAATAAATCCTAGATTTTATTCCATCGAATCTGATGATGAAAAAGATTTAGAGCATGATGATAACCTTATTGAATATGCTGTTATCTCAATAATAGGGTCTAGAGATAGAAATAAAGAGATAAAGGCTGTGAATGAAATAAAAAAAATAGTTGGTGAAAAAGCTATCTATAGGGCAAGGAATGAATTCAACACAAAATTCAAGTCACTTAAAAACGAGATATTTGCTAATTTTCGTAATTTAGAATATAGAGATGCATTAGAGAAAACATATTTCATGCTTAAAAAAACTGGTAATGAAGTTATCAATGATGTTTTGAATGCTACAAGGTTTAAAGATGAAAAAATATCTTCTAAAGTTATAAAAGCAGTTGAAAGTAAAAATCCACTTGATTATAATAGTAAAGAACAAATAGCATGCGTTTATTTGCCCAAGGGAAAAGATATAATAGATTACTGTGAAGATCCTAACATTGTTTTAGTTAAATATAGCATTGGCAAAAGAACTTTAGGAAGTACAATTTGCTATTTTGAAAAAAATAAATTCCTTGTCGATTCTTTTGAAGCACATAGAAAACTTAGGAAAGATAAAATATATGAGATTGTTTTTATTGATTCAAAAGAAAGAGCAAAGATAAGAGGAGCAGATATTGTAATTTTTAATAAAAATGTTGAAAATGAAACTCCAAAAGGATTTGTAAACTACCTTAAGAGAAAAAATTTGAAAGAAGGAAGAGTTAAGATGGAGTTAAATACAAATAGTTTTTTAGAAGCCAAGGCATATAATAGAGTAAATGGTTATATTGTAAACTTAAAAGACGAAGCAAATAAGAAACAAACAAAGAGGAATTAAGCTTTTTTCTTCAAAGCAACGTAAAGTCTTGCTTGAGCGCCAATCTTCACTACAACACAGAAAGAAATTGCAAGAGCTGGAAGAAGCAAAAACGGTATGATTGTTGGTGAAATTAAAAGCCTTGCAAAATATTGCATCAAAACATTTATGTCTTCAGTTTGCCTGGAAATAGAGTACAAATTTCCACCAAGCCAAAAAATAAGGGGAGAAAAAGAGATTGAAATTAAAACAAATGAAACTAAACCAAGGATTAAAGAAACTAAGAAAGTTTGCAAAGGAGCTTTCTTGAATATTGAAAAACTCTTTTTGAAAGCTTCACTTATTCTTTTACCATCCATGATTGCCGCTGGATAGACATAAAAAGTGGCGAGGGCAAAAATCGGAATCAAGATTGTCCAAAAAAGTGGAATGAAACCAAGCAAGACGTAAGCCACAAAAAAGATTAAGAAGATGAAGAAAGATTTAAGAAAAACTGAAAAAGAAAATTGAAAGCTTTTCTTGATTGGAACTTTCTTCCCAAAATTTTTGGCTTGATGAAGCATCACACTCATCAGCAAAGGTTGAGAAATCCCATAAAAGAAGAAAATAAAAAGGTAAATGCCGAAAAGTGGTGCTACGGAATTCATTGCTTCTTGTGTAAGCTCAATAGGACCAATTCTCCCAAGCATATCACAAATCGTGTACAAGAGCAAAAGGTTGAAAAATACGAAAGGCAACATTCGCCTTAATGAAAAGCCAAACTTAAAAGCATCTACTATGACCTTACCAATCATAATATTATTTTAATTTATGGTAATAAAAATAATTACTATGGATTTTTCGCGTTTCAAGACTTTCATTTTCGATTTAGACGGAACAATCTGGAACTGGAATAGCTTACTTCCAGGAGCAAAAGAGCTTGTCGACTTATTGAAAAAACAAGGAAAGCAAGTCTTGTTCATAACAAATAATACCATGGTAAAAAGAAGACAACTTGTTGAAAAGCTTAACAATTTTGGAATAGATTGCAAAGAAACAGAGCTTGTAAGCTCTTCCATGGCAACAGCAGAATTTCTGAAGATGAAGAAAGCTAAAGCTTTTGTTGTTGGCGATGGTTTAAAAGAAGATTTAAAGGAAGAAGGAATAGAAGTGAGGGAAGATGAAAATGTGGATTTTGTTGTTATAGGGCATGATGTGAATTTTGATTTCAAGAAACTTTCAATTGCAATTAAAGCTGCTAAAGGAGGAGCAAAACTAATAGCTACAGCTTCAGGAAAGGCTTTTGTTTATGGCAATGAATTTTGGCCTGGCACAGGCTCGATAGTTAAAGCTATTGAATATGGAAGCAATAAAAAAGCTAGACTTTTGGGTAAACCTTCTGACTTAATGTGCCAGTTTGTTCAACTTTTTGTTCAGTCCCCAAGGAAAGATACAGTAATTTTTGGAGATGAGCTAAAGGCTGATATAGGCTTAGGAAAAAAGTGCGGCTATTTTAGTGTGCTTGTAAGAACTGGAGTGGACAAAGAAGTGAAAGGTGAGATAAAACCTGATTTAGTCCTAGATTCTCTGAAAGAAGTAAAGATTTAATAAAACAACCATTAGAATTAAAATAAGGAGGAAATGGGGAATGGCAGGTAAATTCTATGTGACAACACCTATATACTATGTTAATGCGGATCCTCACATAGGTCATATTTACACTACAATAATAGCAGACATCTTAGCAAGATTTCATAGACTCAATGGCAAGGATGTTTTCTTTTTAACAGGAACAGATGAAAACAGCCAAAAAAATGTTGAAGCTGCCAAAAAAGTAGGACAAGATGTTGCCCAATATGTGGAAAAAATGGCTTTGATTTGGAAGAGCAAGTTCAAGCAACTTGGTTTTTCTTTTGATGATTTCATAAGGACAACTGAAGAAAGACACAAGAAGGGTGTGGAAGAATTTTTCAACCGTGTATACAAAAAAGGTGATATTTACAAGGGAAAATATGTTGGCTATTATTGTGTTGGATGTGAAGCTTTTCTCACGAAGTCCGATTTGGTTGATGGAAAGTGCCCGATCCATAAGACTGAGCCTGAAATCATAGAAGAAGAAAATTATTTTTTCAGGGCAAGCAAATATAAAGAGCAACTTTTAGATTACATAGAAAAAAATCCAGATTTCATACAGCCGAAAGAAAGGAGGAATGAAGTTGTGGAGTACATAAAGAATTATTTTACTGATATAAGCATCTCAAGACAAAAACAGAAATGGGGAATACCTGTACCAATTGATAAAAATCAAGTGCTCTATGTTTGGTTCGATGCCTTGATAAACTATTTGACAGGAATAGGTTTTGGTTGGGATTATGAAAAGTTTGAGAAATATTGGCCTGCTGACTTGCATTTGATAGGAAAGGATATAACAAAATTCCATTGTGCCTTGTGGCCAGCCATGCTTTTATCTGCTGAAATTGAGCTGCCAAGAAAAATTTTTGTTCATGGTTTTTTCACAGTAAATGGAGAAAAAATAAGCAAGAGCTTGGGGAATGCTATAGATCCTATAGAGCTTAGCAAAAAATACTCAATAGATGCTTTAAGGTATTCTTTGATAAAAGAAATGCCCTTAGGCGAAGATGGTGATTTTTCAGAAAAAAGATTGATAGAAAGGAATAACGGTGAGCTAGTAGCAAACATTGGCAATTTTGTTCATCGAACTTTGACTTTCATCTATTCAAACTTCAATGGCAAAGTTCCAAAACCAGCAAACTTGACAGAAGAAGATGAAAGATTTAAGCAAGAGATTGAAAGGATAGCTATTTTGGTTTCGAAACAAATTGAAAACATTGAGTTAGATAAAGCCTTGAAATCGATCCTAGACTTTTCTTCAGTTTGTAACCAATACTTCCAGAAGAAAGAGCCTTGGGCGAAAAAGAGTGAAGCCCCGACAACACTTTACCTTTGTGTGAATGCTGTCCGCTGCTTAGCTATTTTGCTTGAGCCTTTCTTGCCTTCTTCAGCTGAAAAGATATGGAAGCTCTTGGGCTATGATGATTCAGTCCACAAGCAAGATTGGCTTTCGGCCTCTAAGCTCATGCTCCAACCAGGATGGCAGATAAGGAAGCCTGAAATTGTTTTCAAAATAATTGAAAACAAAGAACAAAATTTTGAAAATCCTAAAATAAATGAAAGAGGTGAGAAAATGACAGAAGTTTCTTTTGAAGATTTCAAAAAGCTGGAAATGAGAATTGGAAAAATCTTGAAAGCTGAACCAATTCCAAACTCGAAGAAGCTGATAAAATTGCAAGTAGATTTTGGAAGCGAGAAGAGACAAGCAGTTGCCGGTCTTCTTGAATATTACAAACCTGAAGAGATTGTTGGCAAAAGCTTTGTTTTCGCAACGAATCTAAAGCCAGTGAAGCTTATGGGTGAAGAGAGCAATTGCATGATATTGGCTGCAGACAATGGTAAAGGAAAAATAGTTTTGGTTCAGCCTGAGAAAGAAATAGAGCCTGGAAGTTTGATAAGATAGGGAAAATTAAGTTAGCAAAAAATTTAACTTTAAAAAAGTAAGAGATTTTTAGAAAGATATGAAAAAAGTAAGAGATGTCATGAGCACTAATGTGATTTGTTTTTCTCCTGAAAATACTGTCTTTGAAGTTGCTAAAATCCTATCAGAAAAAAACATTTCTGGTGCTCCTGTCATTGAAAATGAAAAAGTTGTTGGGATAATAAGCACTTCAGATATAGTGAAATTTTTAAAGACAAGGCTAAAGATTGGTTCTGCCCATGATATGCCTTCTTTAAGTTTGCTCTTTCTTGACTTGGTAAAAACTGGAAAAGATTTTGTAGAGTTGAAGAATGAGATTAAGAAGATAGAGGATGTCAAAATAAAGGGTATGATGAGCAAAAAGGTTGTTTCAATTCATCCTGAAGCAAGTATTTTTGATGCAGCTGACCTTATGGACAAGCATGATGTCAACAGATTGCCAGTAATCGAAAATGGAAAGCTTGTTGGAATTGTGGCAAGAGCTGACATAATTAAAGCTCTGATAAAGTGAAATTTAGTTTGGGTAATTAAAAGAGATTTAAATTTAATTCAATATCTTTTTTTCATGGAGGATGTTGTAGGTAAAATTATTGAAAAATACCCAATTAAAAAAATCATTTGGTCTCAGCAATTTATTGGGTTTTCACCCATACCAATAAAAATGATTGGTTATAAAGTACTCATAAATAAAAAGATTTATGATATAACAACTTCTGAAGATTGTGATTTACCAATAGGGGCAAATGTTAAATTAAAGACGAGTGAATTTTTAAGGCAAACATTCATTCAATATGAAGACAAAAAATTTCCTTTGATGAATATGATAGAATTTGGAGCATTGGTAGATGAAGAAGTTATACCTTGAACTTAGGCAGTTCTTAAAAATAAGAATCTGGCAAATATCTCAAAAAATTTGATTTCGATATTTTATTCATCTTGAAATTTTTTATTACATCTTTTTTGACTAGTTCATAAAGATATTCTAGGAATTCAGATTCATCTTCAAGACTGAGATTTGCTAGCACCTTTTTCTTGTCATAAACTGTTTCCAATCCTTGCACGAATGGTTCTTTACTAAGGGAATAAATGATGTTGTACATTGATCTTTCAGAATCAAAATCCATCACACAAAGATGTGTTTTTGGTAAACCTGAATAAGTGGCATCATAACCCAGAATCAATTTATTTTTCACATGACTTTTTTTGTGATAACCAAGCAAATTCCTATCCAAGTTGTATTCTCCTGCAATTTCTACAATTTTTTTAAAGGGATTTTTTAAAATTATTTTGTCTATTTCATCAACTTTTACCTTTTGTTCTGGATAGAAAAGCTCATCTTTTTTTCCTTCAAATTCTTTTAACCATCCAGAATAATTTATTTTTCCAGTATACTCATTTCTCATCTTAACTTCTCTTGTCTTGAGAAAATTGTCTTTTACTGGAACCTTACGAGATGAAAAAAGAATTAAGTGGATTTCCCCATTCTCGAAAATTTCTTTTTTCGAACAATATTTTTCATTTCCTAATTCTTCAGCAATTCTGATATCCTTAGGTTCAAAAAAAGCATGCAGCCTATTTAAACCCAAAGCATGGTAATTGATAATGGGATAAAGTTCTATTTTTTCCTTTTTAAACCAGTGCCTTATGGTTTCTTTTGGTATATTGGTTTCTTTTGATAATTTGTTTATATCATTACCATAATTCCTGATTGCTTTTATTATTTTAGATGCTGTAAAGAGCTCTTTTTCTTTTTCCATACCTAAGACAAAAGAAGTTTAAAGATTTAAATCTTTATCCCACAATGAGCTATCTGTTTTTTAAAATTCATTTTTATTGTACTCGTATCTTCTTTATTGAAAAGTAAATTATACCGATTATTATCCATATAATTCCAATCAACCATGATTCAAAATTCAAGAAAAAAAGTAAAGTGATGCATGAAATTAATCCAAGCAATGGAATCAATATGTGAAATAATTTTTTAAAGTCATGTTTAATTTTTTTCTTAAGCAACATTACAGCTGAAAGATTAACCATAGAATAAACAAATAGTGCTCCAAAATTAGTAACACTTGCAATTTGTTTCAGGCTGCCAAAAATAGGTAGGATAGCCGTTATTAAGCCAGTAATAATTATTGCTATGTATGGAGTGTCAAGTTTGGTGTGTATCTTGCTAAAGAATTTTGGTAAGCTCTTATCTCTTGACATTGCGAATGTAACTCTTGAAACCCCTATTAAAGTTGTTAGAAGAACGCTTAAAGTTGCAACAACAGCGGCAAAACTAACAAACAATTTCAGCCAATGAATTTTTATTCCATATTCTACCGCATCTGCTATTGGAGAGCTAGAACTAGCTAACTTTTGGTAAGGAATTAAGCCAACAGAAACAATTCCAACAAGAATGTAGACTATTGTAGATAAAGCCAATGCTAAAATTATAGAACGTGGTATTGTTTTTCTAGGATTTTTTATTTCTTCAGCAGCAGTTGCGGGTCTTCCAAATCCTATGTAAGCAAAAAATATCAAAGCAGCACCATTTAATACTCCTCCAATACCGTTTGGCATGAATGGCTCGTAGAATGAAAGATTAAGATGGAAAAAACCTATGATGATGAATAAAAATAGTGCAGATAATTTAAGTAAAACTAAAAGTGCATTAAAAATGCTTGATTGTTTTATGCCAATTAAATTCAAAAAAGTTAAAATTAGTACTGCTGATATAGCGATTGGAATTAATGGCAACTGAGGAAAAAGAGAAACAACATAACTAGCTAGTCCCAAGCTAACAGTTGCTCCTGCAACAATGTTTTCAAATATCCATAGCCAGCCTGTTATAAATCCTGCGAAAGGTGAGATTGCTTTCTTGGCAAAGATATAAATGCTACCTTCTTCTGGAAATACAGAACTAAGTTTTGTATAGCTGAATGCTGTTAATGAAGAAACTATGCCAGCCGTAATTATTGAAAGTACAATTGCAGGTCCAGCTAATCCAGCAGCAACGCCAGAAATTACAAATATACCTGCACCAATTATTGCACCTATTGCCAAAGCAGTTGCATCGAAAAGATTTAAGTTTCTTTTTAATTTAGGCATAAAACTAATTTTAAACTCTTTATCTAAAATTGATATCTTTCTTGCATTCAATTTAAAAGAACTAATCAAAAAAGTGTTAGATTCTCTCTTCTCATTTAAATTCGGCAATAGGAGATTAAGTCCTCAAGAGCGCCCAGGGTGGGATTTGAACCCACAAGGGACAAAGTCCCACACGGTCTCCAGCCTTACGCTATTTGTGCGCGTTAACCTGGTTCCGCCACCTGGGCAAGTTGTTTTAGTTTACTCAACTTTATCGGATGTGTAAAACCGACTTCTCTTAAAAAATTAATTATATCTCGCCTTCTTATGATAAACAGCATATAAACTTTGTTCCATTTCATATTTTTAGGTGTATACTCATAAAATTTACTTTCAATTCCAAAACTTTTAAGTAATTTTTTTATATCCATGATCCCATTCTTGTTTGTTGTTTGAATTCTGATATATTTTTTTCCAACATATCCCTCTGAATCAAAAATTGCCCTTAACCACTCTCTTTTGGATTCTAAGCTTCTTAAAATCTTATACGGTGCCCTCCATTCGTACAAACCAAATTTAGTTATCTTCAATAAATCTTCCACTATAGGTTTTGAGTAACAAACAATCTCAAAAAAATTGCCCATCTTCCTTACTTTTGGCTTTTTTCCATAAACAATTTTAAATGCGGCGAGAAAAGAGTTTACCAAAAATTTATTATCAGGATAAAATTTTACATAATAGTGACTCGCACTTTTTCTTTCTTTTCTTATTACTACACTACCATCCCCAGCTAAATAGCCACATATCCTAGCTTTAAGAGGATAAAATGTAGGGTTTTGTCTAAAAACTTTTTTCTCTTTTTGATGAGTTAATATCCATCTCATTAAAACAGGATTTTTATTTTGTTTTCTCATTTGTATATGTAAATTTTCAGTATTTAAAAATTCCCAGTTAAGCACACTACGAGAGGTAATCTAGTAGCTTCATCAACATTTTTCAAATTTTTAATAAAACTAAAAACTTTAAGTAGAATCACTCATCAACCAAAGCTTTTGGACTTTTCACAAAAACATGACCACAATCTTCACATTCAAATGCCTCTGGATATCCTGTATGAATTATTCTAACATTGCTTGATCCACACTTCGGACATTTTTCAACTTCTGTTTTCATCTTCACAAACCTCGCAAATGTAGCTTCCGTTAACTTCTCTCAAATCTTCAGATTGATTTCCACAATTCTCACAAATGTTGATGTCTGAACTTTCTTCTTTTTCAGTTATTATTATCGGCACAAGATTTTTTGTCAAGATTGTTTCTGAAGAATGCCCAACTTTAAGAAAATCGAAATTGAAAGTTTTGATGAATTTTTCAGCTAGATTTTCATCTTTTGAAGAAAGGAAATCAAAAACTTCTTTTGTGTAGCAGTAAGGACAAATTATGGTTTCAGTTTTTTTACCGCATATGATGCACTTCTCTTTTTCAGTTGAAGATTCAAAAAGAGATTTGAGATTTTGAGAAAATTTTTTAAAATCTTTCAAAATTTCAGGTCTTGAGCTCAACCATTTTTGAACAGAATCTTCTAAACAATCCACACAAATGTGATTGAAAATCGGCTCAAGGCAAATTCTGCATATCACAGTTTCTCTCACTCTGGACCCTCGTAGATAAAAGATAAAATGTATGATATAAAAATTTTTGCCAAGATAAAAGAGATGAATTAACATATTTAATGCAAAATTCCATAAAAAAGATAAATTTAAATACAGTAAAAATCATTTAATTCTTGTGCTGAAGAATAGGGAAAAAGAAGTTTTCATTCATCTTTTAGAAAACGCGAGGATGCCTGACAAACATATAGCCAAATTGCTTAACACCACACAGCCAACAGTAACGAGGATAAGACAAAAGCTTGAAAAAGCAGGATACATAAAAGGATACAAGCCGATAGTTGACTTGCAGAAATTGGGGATTGGTCTCATAGCCATAACTCTTTTCAGAATAACTGATTTCTCAAAAACTGAAGAGATTAAGAAAGTTGTTGTTCCTGATTTAAGGAAAATGCCTGAAGTTATACTTGTGGCTGAAGGAGAAGGCATGGGCAAAACTTCTCTGATAGTGACAATGCATAAAGATTTTCCTGATTTTGAAGAGTGGATGATAGCTTTGAGGAAGAAATATGGAAAATATGTGGAAGAAGAAGAGCAATTCTTCTTTTCAACGAGCAGGATTTATAAAGAACTTTCAATAGAACAAGCGATAATAAATTTTTTGAAGAGGTTGTAGTATGGATGAGAGAAAAATCGCAGAAGAAAGCAAAGTAGAAGAAGCGATAAAAGAAGTTTTGAGAAGAAGGCTTAAAGTTGAGTCTCAAGAAGAACTTGCAGAGCTTGTTTTAAAAAAGCTGAGGAAAGAGGACAAGAGGTATACTTTGTCGCCAATAAGAGTTAAAAGGATAGCTTTGAAGATTCCTGAAGTTGAAGTTAAGGCAAAAACAAAGAAAACTTTAAGGTTGCCAAAAATTGAGAAGTGTCCTGTTTGTGAAGGAAAGATAGAGCCTGTGAAGATCAAAAATCTTTTGAATAAGGAAATAGTGATAGGCTACAAATGTACTGCTTGTGGTTACGAGAGCGACCTGGAAGCTTTCATGCCGATGAAGTATATTTTCATTTTAAAGCAAAGATAAAATAAACGAAATATTTTCCTAGGCTAAATGGCTTTCTTCATCTTAAGTTTCCTTAAAACTTCAATCTTCTCTTTCTTCTTCCTCTTCAAGCTTTTTCCAATCTTCTTCCCAAGCCTTTCAAACAAAAGCTTAAGAGTTGAAGGGACATCCCAGCCAAAAGCTTTGGCAGTGAACAAAATGTCAGAAGCTTTAACTTTTGCGTGCATCGAATATTTCTTCCTTCCTCCTGGGCTGTAAGTGTCTACATCGAGCTTGAAGCTTGTTATTCCCCAAATTTTTTCATATTTTTCCAAGAATTTTCCAACTTCTTCCTCTATCTCAAGCTTTTCAGGAATTTCTGCATGTGAAATTTCAACATCAACCATAAAATTATTTTGTTCTGTAAAATTAATTATTTTTCACGTGAATAAAGGAGGTTCTTCACTACGGAAATCTATCTTTCATATTTCAATTTTTAAAACCCTTAAATTATTACCCCTACATTTTATTTAAAAAATAAAAATTTATAAATATGTAGGGGTAAGGTATAATTATGGCAATTATAAGAAAAAAGGTTATAGGAAAACAGGCTTATTATTACCTAGAGCACACCATAAGAAAAGGTAAAAAAGTAGAGAAAAGGGAAAAATATATCGGTAAAATTCTCCCAAAAAATATTGAAGAGATAAAAAAAGAATTTCTTT
>Ga0078972_1003495_pt1 | contig 46822 bp, 37 predicted proteins | sample YelNatPaOPGAMG01_FD_67568 | JGI IMG/M metagenome (GOLD analysis project Ga0078972, IMG submission 67568) | Hot spring thermophilic microbial communities from Obsidian Pool, Yellowstone National Park, USA - OP-RAMG-01 (SPADES assembly) (version 2) | ecosystem: Environmental > Aquatic > Thermal... | reverse complement strand
CCGTCGCCCCCGCCCGCTCTCGCCCCCGTCGGCCGGCGCAGGCCGGCCATCAGGCGGGGGGCGACTTTAGTCGACCCCGCCCGTAGCCGACGCACCCCCGGCCGGCGCAGGCCGGCCGTCAAGGGGAGGGCGACTTCCGTCGACCCCGCCCGCGCTTTCCCGCTTTGCCGGCATGGTCCCGAAGGATCGCGGTTCTGGCGTTACCTGCAAAAGCGGCGGTGGGCCAGTTCATCGCCCTCAATGGCTTTACGAACCGGGGTCTCCCGGCCTCCGGCAGACCCGGCCAACGGCAGCGCCGAAAACTTCACCCCAACGGCCCACCCAATTTGACGGGGCGGGCGATATGGCGTAAAATGGGCGGATGTTGAAACTCAGGAGGCCGATGTGGGCAAGGCACGTTCTCTACGCAAGCGGCAACTCCGGCAGGCGCTGCGGGTGCCCCTGTGGTACTGGTTGCTTCTGGCGGCCATCGCCCTGGTCGGCGGCGTGCTGATCGCCATAAGCGCGGCCGGCCCCCGGGTGCGGGCCGGCGGCCTGTCCGACGAGGGCGATTACTTCCTGGGGGCGAGCGACGCGCCGGTGACCATCTACGAATGGGGCAACTTCACCTGAGGGGCCTGCCAGCAATACGTCCGGGAGACGTGGCCGAGGTTACGTCGAACGTATGTGGATACCGGCAAGGTGCGCTACATCTACCGTCCCTACCTTTTCTCTCTGGAGGATGTCCTCCAGCGCACGATGGCGGAGGCGCTCTACTGCGCCGGGGAACAGGGCAAATTCTGGGAAATGCACGACTGGGAATACGCCAATGCCACCCGCATGATCGGAGGGACAGATGTATTGGCCCTCCTGGTCAACGAGGCGTCGCCGAAACTGGGGCTGGACGGCGCGGCACTGCGGACCTGTCTGGAGGAAGGGCGCTACCGGTCCCGATTGCAGCAAATCATGGACGATGCCCTGGCGCGGGGGGTGCAGAGTACGCCGAGTTTTCTGATCAACGAGCGGGGAATCGAAGGCGCCGCTCCCTTCGAGACCTTCCAGCAGATCATTGAGGAGGAGTTGGCGAAATGACCACGCTCCTGGCCTTTCGCCTGCGCCTGGTCATCGGGGTCCTGGCCCTCCTGGGGTTGCTGGTGGCCGTTTATCTGGCCCTGTATGAGACGCGCCTTTCCGGCAGTCTGATCTGTCCGGACCAGGGTTGCGAACAGGTCAACCGGAGCGATTATGTGGATATGTTCGGCGTGCCCATCGCCGTGATCGGGGTGGGCGGGTACGGCCTCATCCTGGCGATCACCCTGGGCTACATCAACCGCCGGCAGATGGCCGGCCTGCCGGTAGGCCTGGTGCTGTTGGTCCTTTCTGGAGTGGGCTTTCTCTTCAGCCTGTTCCTGACCTATCTGGAGTTGTTCGAGATTCGGGCCATCTGTACCTGGTGCATGGTCTCCGCCGGGCTGATGACGGCCATCTTCGCCCTGGCCGTGGCCGCCTGGTACGGGGAGGGTTCGCCGCAACGGGCACGACGTCGGTAGGGGTGCCCCTACCTGCCCCCAGGGCACCCGCCATGTTCGCAGGGGCGGATTCCCAACCCGTCCTGCCAGGTTGGGGTGGTCCACAGCCCTACAATCGCCCTCGCGGCGGCGCTTGCCGGCCGGGGCAAGTTGTGGTATAGTATAGACACACGGGGCGTGGCGCAGTCTGGATGAGCGCGCGCGGTTCGGGACCGCGAGGTCGACAGTTCAAATCTGTCCGCCCCGACCTTGAGGGCGACTCCGCGAGAGTCCTCTCCTATCGAAAAGAAGCAGAGCGAGGAGGTTGGAAATGCCGCATTTCATCACCGACGAGTGCATCGCCTGTGGGGCCTGCGAGCCGGAATGCCCGGACGGCTGCATCAGCGAAGGTGAAGAGATCTATGTGATCGACCCGGACTGCTGCACCGACTGCCATTCCTGCGCCGAGGTCTGCCCGGTGGATGCCATCGAGGGCACCAAAAAGGAGTAGGGGCGCATGGAGATGCGCCCCGGCGCATCGGGATGCTACTGGCGGCACCTTGGGGGTGCCGCCGGTTTTTTACAAGCCGCCGATTTCTGAAGGGTACGCAGGGGCATCTACCGCCAGGCGCGGATAAAACCCAGGTGAGGATGCGTCGGCCGGGGAAAGGCCTCGACCTGGTAACTGTACTTTCCCAAGGCTTCAACCAATTCGTCGTGGCTGTGCCCTCCTGCTCCCTCGTGGTATTCCAGGCAGATTCGGGCGATTCGGGACCACAGGGATGGCTCCGAGTGCAGGATCAGGTCGTATTCGCATCCTTCGCAATCCATCTTCAGCAGGTCGCAATACCCCGTGTCCGTGGAGGCAACGGCCTCCACCAGGGGGGTTACCAAGACGTCTCCCATCCCCTCTCCCTTTTCCAGGGAAGCCTGCACCATCACGGCTTCCCGGCCTGCCGACTTCAGCCGGGCCCGGCCGGGCTGAGGACCTACGGCCAGGGGGAAGGGAAAAACGTTGGTCAGCCCGTTTTGGCGGATATTCTCCTCGAGCAGGGTGAAGGAGGGCGGGAAAGGTTCGTAGGCATATACCCGGGACCGGGGGCAACGTGCTGCCGCCCAGAGGGCAAACTCCCCCAGGCCGGCTCCCACATCCAGGATGCGCCAGCCGTCCTGGGGGACAAAGCCGAAGCGTTCGTACTCCCGTTCCAGGCAGACCTCTTTCAGCACCCACAGGTCCATGGCACTCCGGGCCCAGAAGGCCAGGGGCGGTTCGCTCCGCAACCGGACCAGGAAAGGCCTGGACAACGGCAGACCCAGGAAAGCCTTCAAGACGACCGTTGGAGGATCCATGCGGGTCAGGAGCGGGACGATCGAACGCAGATAGTAGCCATAGCGTCGCAGAGTAACGGTCAATTCTCACCTCTCTGGCCACCGTTATCCGACCGCCGATGTCGGATTCCTTGTCGGGTGGCTACAGGCTATCATAACATCGGTGGGTGATGATGTCAAAAAGTCCCCCAAGCGTACTTTTCGGAGGGCGAGCAGCGCCCTTGGGGACCCCGGCCTTGGGCTTATCCGTGCTCGAGAGGGCCGCAGAGAGCCGCGAAGGGGCAACCCGCCGGGTTTCCCCCGCACGGAGCGGCGTTGAAAAGGCCCGCGATGGGGACGCCGATCAGCCCCTGGGAAAACGCCTTTGCCCATTGGAACCCTTCGTGGTATAATGATGAACACTGGCAGAGTTTTCAATTCCAGAAAGGAGGAGACCATGGGCCTCTCGGCTTTCTACCGGCGTTCTCTGGGATTGTTGATGGTCGGCCTTTTGTTGACCGTCCTGGTGAATGGGGCGGCGGCGTGCCTGCCGGAAACGCCCGATTCGGGAAAAGCACCGGCAGTTGGCGGGGATGGGGGCTTCCCTGGGGAACAGGCGGCGTCCCCTGCGGCCGAGGCCTCCTGGCGGCAAGTCCCTACCTCAGATTCACCCTCCGGCCGATATACCCATGGGGCTGTCTATGATACGCATCGAGGGGTCATCGTCCTGTTTGGGGGGGATGATACCGGGCACAGCCGATTGAACGATACCTGGGAGTTCGACGGCACGAACTGGGCATTATCCTCGCCTTCCCAGTCTCCCCCCGGCCGGGCCAACATCGACCAGGGGATGGCCTATGATTCTGTCCGCCAGCGGACGGTCCTCTTCGGCGGCCTGGGAAGCACCGGCTACCTCAGCGACACCTGGGAATACGACGGCACAACGTGGACCAAAGTCACCCCTACCCTGGCGCCGGCGAAGCGGGATTCGCACGCCATGGCCTTTGATTCGGCCCGGGGAGTAACCGTTCTCTTCGGGGGCTATGGCTCGGGAGGCACTCGCTTCGACGACACCTGGGAATATGATGGGGACTGGCATCTCATCAGCGTGTCCTTGAGGCCGGCCGCCCGATACCACCACGCCATGGCCTATGATGAGCGGCGCCACGTCACCGTCATGTTCGGCGGTTGGGATAGCCATAACATGGTCCTGGGGGATACCTGGGAATACGATGGAAGCGCCTGGCACCCCATCACTCCGACCCAATCGCCACCGCCGCGCCATAACCACAGCATGGCCTACGACAGCAGCCGAGGGGTCGTAGTCCTCTTCGGCGGGGAGGACGCCGGAGGGTTGCTCACCGACACCTGGGAATACGATGGGGCCACATGGCGACAGATCACCACCACGCAGACCCCCTCTCCCCGAAAGGAGATGCCTCTGGTCTATGATCGGACCAGAAACCGTATCGTGTTCTTCGGCGGAGGATACTGGGACATGGGCCGACTGATCGCCTTCGCTGAAACCTGGGAATATGTCCCCGGCCCCTCGTATCAGATCTTCCTTCCCCTGATGGTGCGCTCCTATGCCCCGGGGGAGGCCCTGCACCGGAAAGTCTATGTGATCGCCTACGACCCCATCCTGAGCAACGGGCAATACCTGAGCGACTACCTGGGCTGGAACGACCACGCCGTCCTGACCCAGGAGACCGTAGACTTCTTTCGCCAAGCCTCGGGCGGCCGGCTGGACTATACCGTGGTTGCCACCACCGTGGTCACCGACGGGTGGCCGGTAAAGATCGACGGTTTCCAATACACGGAGGAGGAATACCTGGCGGTTATCCAGGGCCAGAGCCCTCCCCATGATCCGGATGCCGTAAATTACAACGCCATCGTCAACTCTCCCCGGTTCGACATCTGCGGCCGGGCCAACCGGGGCGAGATCGACGAGGTGTGGATCTACAACGGCCCCTACTTCGGATTCTACGAGTCGACCCTCGTCGGTCCAGGCGCCTACTGGTACAACTCCCCGCCGGTTCCGGGTCCCCACAACTGCAACCGATTGATTCCTTTGATGGGTCCCAGCCCCGAACGGGACCTGGGGTGCGCCATCCACAACTTCGGCCATCGGATGGAGGCCACGATGACCAGGGTTTACGGCAGTTGGGAGCAGAACCGGACCTCCCACAACTGGGAGTGCTTCGCCCTGGTGAAGGCGTTGTCGCCGGACTATTCCTATAGCGGATGCGGAAACATCCATTATCCCCCCAACGCGGAACACGATTACGACTATGAGAACACCGCCACCGTCCTTTCCAATTGCGATGACTTTGCCCATTATCCCGATCTGGGCGACCCGGCCGAAACATCCAGGCCGGTCTCCTGCCTGGATTGGGGTTGTACGGGCCTGGGCTACCTGGCCTACTGGTTCGCCCATCTGCCCTCGAACTGGGGATGCGGGCCGGACGGGGTGGCCAATAATTGGTGGAAATACTTTGCCGACCCGGCCCTGGCGCTGAGCCCATCCTCTCCCTGTCCCTAGGAGGAAATCCTGTGGGGTGATTTCTCTGAGAGGATAAGCCCTTCGGGCCGGGGGAGAAACGGGCCGGCGGCATCCTCCTGGGGCTGGCGCCTGGCTGCTGACGGCCGCGCCGGGGGATGGACAAAACCCATTGTTCACTGCAGAGGAAGCCTCCGCAGTGAAAACCGTTCATTCCTACCCGAACAGCACCTCCACATCTTCCCGCGTGAGCGACTTGAAGAAACTCTCCTCGGTGGTGATCAACTGCTCCACCAGCCCCCGCTTCTTCTCCTGGAGTTGCAGCATCTTTTCCTCCACCGTCTCCCGGGCGATGACCTTGTAGATGAACACCGGCCTGTCCTGGCCAATCCGGTGAGCCCGGTCGGCGGCCTGCATCTCCACCGCCGGATTCCACCACGGGTCCAGGTGGATGACGTAGTCGGCGGCGGTCAGATTGAGGCCCACCCCACCCGCCTTCAGACTCAGCAGGAAAAAAGGCACCGCCGGGTCGGACTGGAATCGGTCCACCTGCGCGTGGCGATCCCGGGTCTGCCCGTCCAGGTAGGCGCAGGCGATGCCCCGCTTCTCCAGGCCGGCCCGCACCCGCTGGAGCACCTCCACGAACTGGGAATAGATCAGCGCCTTGTGGTTCTCCGCCCGCAACGTCTCCAGCATCTCAAAGAGCAACTCGAACTTGGCCGCATCCTCCCGGTAGGCCGGCTCTACCAGGCCTGGGTGGATGCAGACCTGGCGCAGGCGCAGCAACCCCTCCAGAATCTTCATCCGGGCGTCCTGGATGCCCCGCGTCTCTATCAGCCCCAGCAGTTCCGCCCGGTAGCGTTCCCGCAGCCGGTTGTAGAGTTTTCGCTGGGCCGGCTCCAGGTCCACATAGAGCGTCCGTTCCGTGCGCGGCGGGAGTTCCGGCGCCACCTGCGCCTTCGTCCGGCGCAGGATGAAGGGGTAGACCAGTTTCCTCAGGGTGGACGCGGCCCCCTCATCTCCCCGGCTCTCTATGGGGTTGGCAAAGTTCTCCTTGAAGGACTCCAGGCTCCCCAACAGCCCCGGGTTAAGGAAGGCAAACTGCGACCAGAGTTCGAAGGTGGTGTTCTCCACCGGGGTCCCGGTCATCACCAGCCGGTGGTCGGCGCTGATGGACCGGGCCGCCCGCGCCGTCTTGGCCAGGGGATTCTTGATGGCCTGGGATTCGTCCAGAATCACATAGTGGAAGCGACAGGTGCGCAGGAATTCCACGTCCCGTAGCATCGTCCCGTAGGTGGTCAGGACGATGTCGTATCCGTCAAAGGTGGACGGGTCCTTTCGGCGCCCAACACCGGTGAATTCCAGGATGCGCAACTCCGGAGTAAAGCGGGCCGCCTCCCGTTGCCAGTTGACCAGCAGGGACTTGGGCACCACCAGCAGGGATGCCCGCTCCGCCTCCCCCCGCTCCTTCAGCGATTGCAGGAAGGCCAGCGCCTGGACGGTTTTGCCCAGGCCCATATCGTCGGCCAGGATGCCGCCGAAGTTGTACTGGTGCAGGAAGTGGAGCCAGTCCACGCCGGCCTTCTGGTACGGGCGCAGTTCACCCCGGAACCCCTGGGGCAGCGGCTGGGGGACGATTCGTTCAAACGCCCGCAGCCGTTCCCGCCGTTCCTGAAACTCCCGCGCGGCCTGCACCTCCGACGCGTCCTCCAGGAGGCGGTCCAGAAGCGGAATCTGGACGTCCCGAATCCGCAGTCCCTTCTCCGTCTCCTCCGCCAGGCCGAAGAGGTGTCCATACCGCTCCAGCCAGTCTTCCGGAATCTGTCCGAAGGTGCCGTCGGCCAGTTTGACGTACCGTTCGCCCTTGCGGACGGCCTTCATCACCTCCCGGAGGGAAATGGACTGGTCGCCGTACCGGACGACGGCCTCGATGTCAAACCAGTCGATGCCGGAGGAGATGGAGATGCGCAGGACGGGCGTGGCCGGTTTCAGGCGAGCCGATTCCAGGCTCTCCTGGCCGTACACCTCAAAGCCGGCCTCCGCCAGCAGAGGGATGGAACGGGTCAGGAAATCCAGAGGGTGGGTACGGGCGCGCAAGGTAAAGGCCGCCGGCCCGTAATGAGACCCCGCCCGTTTCAGGCCGTAGCGGGGGTCGGTGAGCAACTGGTAGTGATGCTGTTCCTTCTCCGGGTCCCGATGGATGCGGATAAGGGACCAGTTGCCCCCGCTCAGCGCGGTCACCTCGGGGAATCTCGGGTTCATTTCCACTTCATAGTCCCCGTACCCGAAGAGCAGTTCGGCCAGAAAAGTTCCGCCCTCTTCCCGCAGGTAGAGTCGGGGAACCGGTGGGGCATGGATTTCCTCTATCTGGACGACGCCGCTGCGCAGGGGGAGACGTTCGGCCAGCCGGGGGAGGAACTGGCTCCGGAACTTGTTCTCATCCTTCGACGGAACAGCGAAGGAGAGGTGCGAGAGGATGCCCAACGCCTCCGGAGGGGAGACCGGCGTCAGGGTGTTCCGGGCCAGGACCCACGGTGGGTCCTGAGAGATGAGGGTCACGTCGCCCTGGCGGTAGGAGTAGATATCCCCATCCACGTTGACGCCCACGTCCAGTTGCAGGCCTTCCGGTTCCCGAATCAGGGCAACCTCCAGAGGCGCCGGGCGGTCTCGCCAGTGCAGGCGGCGCAGGAATCGGCCGCCACCGTACAGGAAGATGGGCACCCGATGGCGGGCCAGGAGGAGCAGATATTTGGCGAAGGTGTTGGAATCGGGAGGGGGGTAGTGGGGCGAGTACACTCCGGAAAGAGAAGCCGCGAGCAGCAGGTTACAGATGTGGGCCGCCTCCGGAGGCAGGTTGAGACAGGCGTAGGGGTCCAGAGTGGATCGGACACTGGTCGCCAGCGCCGGCCACGAGCGGTGGGAGTCCAGGAGCTGGGCAACGGCCTCCGGATCGTCAGGGAAGAGTCCGCCGGCCTCCGGCCACCGGGATTGGGGGATGGCAAAGGCCAGAAGATAGCAGCCATTTCCTCCGATCTGAAGGCCGAAGACGAGGATGTAAGGCGAAGACGTTTCGGCGGGGACGAACCGGAGGTTCTGCCGTTTGGAGAGCGAATCCAGCAGGCGGTTGAGGCGGTAATCCCAGCGGTCCTCTATGGAGCCGACGGACTCGCTCACCTTCAACGCCGCCGCCACCACGTGTTTGCACACGTACCCCTGGGTGGCGTATGGGCATGTGCAGGAGAACAGCAAACGTTTCTCGTTCTCGGCTTTCAGGGTGACCGTGTATACGTCTCCGGTTCCCCGCACTCTACAGGTGGCGGATTCGTCGTCCAGCGAGGTAACGGTCACCCGGCCCTGATGGTAGTAGCCATATCCTCGCTCGAGGATATGCCAGGGGGCGAAGCGTTCGGGTCTCAGCAGTTCACGGGTCAGGTACGGCATGTCGCTTACCGCCTGAGGGGCGCAGTGAATTGGGCCCCAACCTCAGCGTCGAATCGAGCGCGTTCTGTATCCACGAGTGTGGCGTATGGGCGATATGGTTATGTTCACCAGCTTTGGCCTCCTCCCGGCGGGCTACGGTGTCTTCCAGAAGTCCGGCCAGGAAGTGCATGGGACCTTTCTCCCCTATTTTACCACAAAAGACACAGTCCATCATCTTCTTGAGGTGGAATTCAGGCGAATGCCAGGCTGTTGATTTGACAGGGCACTCCATTGTGTTATGATTTCCCCGGAGGTTCCGATGCCCTGGAACAAAGGAGAACTGCTGCGGGAAATTCGCCGGGCCTGGCAAAAGGGCCTGGACCGGGCCGAACTCCGGGAACTGGAACGGCTGGCCCGGCTCTATGGAGCCACCCGGGAGGAAATCGCCCGGGCCAAGGGGCTGACTCCCCGGCGCCGGAGAAATCGCCTGTGAGGGGACCGCGCATCGCCGTCTGCGGCTCCGGCCGGTGCGACAAAGCCACCTACGAACTGGCCCGGCAGGTCGGCCGGCTGCTGGGAGAAGCCGGCGCGGTGCTCCTCTGCGGCGGGCTGGGCGGGGTGATGGAGGCCGCCTGTCGCGGGGCGCACGAAGCCGGCGGCTTTACCGTGGGCATCCTTCCCGGGCTGGAGGCAACGGAGGCCAACCTCTACGTGGACCTGCCCATCGTGACCGGGATGGGGCAGGCCCGCAACGTGATTCTGGTCCTTTCGGCCCAGGCGGTGATCGCCATCGCCGGGGAGGCCGGGACGCTCTCGGAGGTGGCCCTGGCCCTGAAACTCGGCCGGCCGGTGATCGGCCTGCAGTCCTGGCACCTCCTCCGGCCCGACGGCACCCCCGAAGAACGCCTCCTCCGGGCCGGTTCTCCGGAGGAGGCCGTCCGTCTGGCCTTGGACAGGGGCTCAACCCGTTGAGACTTCCTGAAGGGCAGGGCCGGCCGTGCCCCTGGGGCTCAACCCGTTGAGCCCTTCCTTTTCACCGCTTTTTCATCCGCCCCGGCTACACTTGGGGCGGCAGACAGGCCGGGGACCTGAAGGACCGGCCTGCCCCATCTGGAGGTGTGGCGATGAGCGCATGGGAAAGTGTTTCTCTGGAAACGCGCCGGCCGCAGGGCACCGGGCACTGGGCCAGGCGGGTGGTGGCGGCGGCCATGTTGGTCAGCCTGCTGGTGGGGGCGTTGGGCGGCTTCCTGGCCGGCGGAGCGGTGGCCTATGTGATGGCCCGGGTGGCGGGCGGCGTCTCGGCACCGACCCCGGCCCAGGGCATCTCCGTCCTCCCGGCCACCCAACCCACGACCGAGACCACCCGGCCGGTCCTGCCCACCCCGCTGCCCGTCCCCCAGGAGGGGCCGTTGACGGTGGCCGAGGTGGTGCAGCGGGTGGGGCCGGCCGTGGTCACCGTGATCAATCAGTTGCAGACCCAACCCAACCCCTGGACGCAGGAGGCCCCCCAGGCCAGCGGCTCCGGAGTGCTGGTGGACCCGCGTGGCTATATCGTCACCAACTACCACGTGGTTGAGGGGGCCGCCAAACTGACCGTGATCTTCCATGACGGCACAAACCGGCCGGCCCGCCTCATCGGCCACGACTACCCCTTCAGCGACCTGGCCGTCATCCAGGTCGAGGGCGAGGGCTACCCCTCCGCCGTCCTGGGAAATTCCGATGACCTCCTGGTCGGCGAGACGGTCGTGGCCATCGGCAGCGCGCTGGGGGACTTTCGCAACACCGTCACCACCGGCGTGGTGAGCGGGCTCGGCCGCACCCTCAAGGTCTCCGAGGACGTTTCCATGGAGGGCATGATTCAGACCGACGCCGCCATCAACCACGGCAACAGCGGCGGCCCGCTGGTGAATCTGCGCGGGGAGGTGATCGGCATCAACACGGCCATCATCCGCGGCAGCGGGCTTTCCGGAGATGTGGCCGAGGGACTGGGCTTTGCCATCCCCAGCAACACGGTCCGCTACGTCGTCGAGCAACTGATCGCCCGGGGCAAGGTCGTCCGGCCCTACCTGGGAATCCGTTCCATCACGGTCAACCGCAGCCTGGCCGCCTATTATGACCTGCCGGTGGACCACGGCGTCTACGTGAGGGAGGTCATCCCCGACACCCCGGCCGCGCAGGCCGGCATCCGCCAGGGCGATATCATCACCGCCATCGGCGGCCTGACCATCGACGAGGACCACCCCCTGATCAACGTCCTCTCCCACTTTGAGACCGGGCAGCGGGTACAGGTGGAACTCAACCGGAACGGCCAGACGTTGCAGGTGGAGGTAACGCTGGGCGAGCGACCCTAGGCATTCCCGGAAGCCCCGGGAGGCATGCGGATGAGGCGATGAGTCTGACCTGTGTGTCCGGCATCGAGGAGCGCCGCTGGGATGCCTTCGTTCGCGGGCATCCCGGCGGCCATCTTTTACAGAGCGCGGCCTGGGGCCGGCTGAAGTCGGCCTTCGGATGGGAGGCGCTCCGGCTGGCCGTGCTGGAGGGCGAGGAAATTCGGGCCGCCGCCCAGGTGCTTTTCCGCCGTTTTCCCGGCTTTTCCCTGGCCTATGTGCCCCGGGGGCCGGTGGTGGATTGGGAGGACGAGGAGGCCCTGGAGGTCCTCCTGGAAGGTCTGGGGCGGGCCGGCCGGTCCCGGCGGGCCCTCTTCCTCAAGATCGAGCCGAACCGGCCCGAGGAGACGGGCTTCTCCGAGCGCCTGCGCCGCTGGGGTTTTCTGCCGGGGCGGCCGGTGCAGCCCCGCAGCACCCTGGTGGTGGACCTGGAGGGTCCGGAGGAGGAAATCCTGGCCCGGATGAAGCCGAAGACGCGCTACAATATCCGCCTGGCCGGCCGGCGGGGGGTACAGGTGCGGCCGGCCCACGGGCCGGAGGAGGTGGCCCTGTTTTACGACCTCCTCCAGGAGACGGCCCGGCGCGACGCCTTTGGCATCCACACCCGGCCCTATTACCAGACGGCTTACCATCTGCTCTGCGAGGAGGGGAAAGGCCGTCTCCTTTTCGCCGAACGGGAGGGGGAGGTGCTGGCCGCGCTGATGGTTGCCGCCTGGGGGCGGGAGGCCATCTACCTCTACGGAGCCTCCCGTAGCCGGGGGCAGGAGCATATGCCCTCCTACCTCCTGCAGTGGGAGGCCATGCGCTGGGCCCGTTCCCAGGGCTGCACCCGCTACGACCTCTGGGGCATCCCCGACAGCGTTCTGGAGGGGGATGAACGGGAGAGGCGGCGGGAGAAGAACGTCCGCGACGGGATGTGGGGGGTCTACCGCTTCAAACAGGGCTTTGGCGGCCGGCCGCTGCGCACCGCAGGGGCCTACGACCGGCCCGGCCGGCCCTTCCTCTACCGGCTCTACCGCCGGCTGCTGGGGGAGCGGGGGTTCTGATCGTTTCCGCCGCTTGACGCCCCCTCTGGGACGTGGTACGATACCGGCCGACGGAAGAAAACCGGAGGAAGATATGCGCCAGGAAGAAGTCATCGCCCGCATCCTGGAACTCAAAGAGGAAAAGGACGCCTGCATTCTGGCCCACAACTACCAGATTCCGGAAATCCAGGACCTGGCCGACTTTACCGGCGATTCCCTGGAACTGGCCCGCCAGGCCACCCGGGTGGAACGCTCTCGCATCGTCTTCTGCGGGGTGGATTTCATGGCCGAAAGCGCCGCCATCCTCAATCCCCAGAAAACCGTGCTCATCCCCTCCCTCCAGGCCCGCTGTCCGATGGCCGCCATGGCCACGGCCGAGGCCGTGCGGGAGAAAAGGCGGGAATACCCCGAGGCGGCGGTCTGCTCCTACGTCAACACTTCGGCCGAGGTCAAGGCTGAAAGCGACATCTGCTGTACTTCTTCCAGCGGCGTCCGCATCGTCCAGTCGCTGGCCGAAAGGCAGGTCATCTTCGTCCCGGACCGGAACCTGGGCCATTACATCTCCACCCAGACCGATAAGGAGATGATTCTCTGGCCGGGCTTCTGCATCGTCCACGAACGGCTGACCCTGGAAGAGGTCCTGGAGGCCCGACGTCAGCACCCCCGGGCGGAACTGCTGGTCCACCCGGAATGCCGGCCGGAGGTGGTGGCCATGGCCGACGCCGTCCTGAGCACCTCCGGCATGTTGCGGCATGCCCGGCAGAGTGCCGCCGACGAGTTCATCATCGCCACCGAGGTCGGCCTCCTGCACCCCCTGCGCAAACAGAATCCGGACAAGCGCTTCTACCCGGCCGCGTCCCACATGGTTTGCCAGATGATGAAAAAGATCAACCTGGAAAATCTGCTGGAGGCCCTGGAAAAGGACCGGTACGTCGTGCGCGTCCCCGAAGAGGTCCGGGAGCGGGCCCTGCGGGCCCTGGAGCGGATGTTCGAAGCCGTCGACCGCTGATCGTCGGCCTTGGGTCGACAGGATGTCCTGGTGTCCGAGTCGTCCTACGATTTCATCATCATCGGCAGCGGCATTGCCGGCCTGTATACCGCCCTCCTGGCCCAGGAGCACGGCCGGGTGTTGGTGGTGACCAAGGCCAGTCTGGAGGAGTGCAATACCCGTTACGCCCAGGGGGGCATCGCCGCGGCGGTGGACCCGAACGATTCGCCCCAGCGCCACTTTGAGGACACGTTGGCCGCCGGGGCCGGTCTGTGCGACCCCCGGGCGGTGCGCATCCTGACCGAGGAAGGGCCGGCCCGCATCGCCGAACTGATCGAGCGGGGGGTCAACTTCGACACCCTCCACGGCCAGGTGGCCCTGACCCGCGAGGCGGCCCATTCCCTGCCCCGGGTGCTCCACGCCCGGGGCGACGCCACCGGCATGGAGATCGAACTGACCCTGGCCCGCCTGGTGCGCCTCTCCCGGGTGGTGTTGCTCCAGCATCACCTGGTGACCCGCCTCCTTGTCCGGGAGGGCCGGGCCGCCGGCGTCGTGGCCCTGGACCTCCAGGAGGGGCGGACCCGGGAGATTCCCGGCCGCCATGTCGTCCTGGCCACCGGCGGGGCCGGCCGAATCTTCCGCTATACCACCAACCCCCCGGTGGCCACCGGCGAAGGGGTGGCCCTGGCCTATCGGGCCGGCGCCGAGGTGGAGAGTCTGGAGTTCTTCCAGTTCCACCCCACCGCGCTTTACCTTCCGGGCGCTCCCCCCTTCCTCATCTCCGAAGCCGTGCGGGGGGAAGGGGGGTTCCTCCGCAACCCGGCCGGGGAGCGCTTTATGCTCCGGGAGCATCCCCAGGCCGAATTGGCCCCCCGGGACATCGTGGCCCGGGCCATCGCCCGGGAAATGCTCCGCCGGGGCACCGACCATGTCTATCTGGACGTGACCCACCTGCCGGCCGAGAAGGTGCGCCTGCGCTTCCCCACCATCTACCGCACCTGCCGCGAACTGGGGCTGGACATCACCCGGGAGTGGATTCCGGTGGCCCCGGCCGCCCACTACCTGATCGGCGGGGTACGGGTGGACCTCTGGGGACGGACGAACATCCCCGGCCTCTACGCCTGTGGAGAGGTGGCCTGTACCGGAGCCCATGGGGCCAACCGGCTGGCCAGCAACTCCCTCCTGGAGGTGCTGGTCTTTTCCCGACGGCTGGTGCAGGCCGCCACGGAGGACGTGCCCCCGGCCGGGCGGGACGAGGAAAGCCTCCCGACCCTCCGGGTGGCAGGCCCGCCGGCCGAGGTGCCTCAGGAAGAGGCCGGCCCGGGGGCGACCCTGGCCGACCTCCAGCGCCTGATGTGGGAGGATGTGGGCATCGAGCGCAACGCCTCCGGCCTGGAGCGTGCTTTGGCGCAACTGGCCCGGTGGCGGCGCTCCTCGCCCCAGGCCGAAGATGAGCGCGGCCGGCTGGAACTGGAGGCCATGCTCCTGACCGCCGAACTGATGGCCCGGGCCGCGCTCCTGCGCCAGGAAAGCCGGGGAGCCCACTTCCGCACCGACTTTCCCCGGCCGGACCCGGCCTGGCGCAAGGTGATTGTGCAGGGGCGACCCGGCGGGCCGCCTCCAGCGGAGTGGCGTCAGGAAAGCGTCAACGGCACTCCGCTTCGCTCCGTGTCCGCGACCACGGAAATTTACGAGGAGGAACATCATGACCCAGGAACAAAATGACCCCACCCGGGAAACACCGTCTGCCGAAGAGCAGGCCCGGCGCATCATCGAGGCGGCGCACCTGCTGGGTGTCCATGTGGACGAGACCGACGTGGCCCAGTGGCTTACCGCCCTGGCCGCCGGCCAGTCCCCCGGCCAGGACTGGCAGGTGGATGCCCGCGCCGGCGTCTTCGGCCACCGCCTCACCCTGCTCGACTTTGACCCGGCCAGCCTGGAACGCTATCGCCGCATGGCCGACATCGTCCAGTTTCCCGACCGGCCGAACGTGGAGACGGCCATCGCCCTTTCCGGAAGCGCCGCTCAGGGGCGCATCCAGCCCTACCCCGCCGACTATGACTTTTTCGAGCGCGTGAACATCATCGCTCCGACGCGCCAGGAGGCCTGCCGCATCCTGGGAGAAATCATGCGCGAAAAGGCCCTGGAGCACCTGTCTTCCCCCCAGATTCAACTGGTCGAGGTCAAGTTCGGCACCTGGCAGGAGGACGTGGTCAAGGGGGGAAAGCGGCTCTCCCGGGGACAGCCCATCTCCTGGACCGCCGAGGAGGTGCAGGCCGGCCGGATGGAGGTCTTTTCCCCCGAGGGGGAAAAACGGACCATCCCCTGGGAATACGGCTGCCAGGAGCCGGGCTGGTGTAAACTGGATTGGGTGATCGCCCTCCCGGAGGAAGGGCGCGTGGTCAACGCCAGCAACATGCTCGATGTCACCTGGGAAAATCCCGAAGGGGAAATCGTCCCCCTGGACGGCTTCCTCGACCCCTACTTCCAGGAGGTCTACCTGGAGGCCTCTTCCATCCCGCTCTTTGCCAAACTGGCCGGCCGCATGCCGCCCCAGGTGGTCTCCGAATACGTCCGCCAGTTGGAAGAGCAGGTGCGCAAGTACGCCCTCCACGACCCGCGCAACTTTGGCAAGGTGGCCAAGCGGCTGTACAACATCTTCCGCCTGATCGGCCGCTACCAGGAAGCGGCCTGGATTCGGGAACTCTTCGACGAGCCCACCTCGCAACTCTATCAGGTCATGGCCCTGCTGGAGACGTTGGACGAGGTGCGCAAGGAGGCCGCCGCCCTCGATCGGGAGGCGCTCGTCGGCCAGGTGGACCGCCTGATTCGCCAGGTCGTCGAGACGCTGGAAGGCCCCCAGGAGACGGAACTGGTCATGGCCCTCCTGCGCCTGCGGGACGACCTGAGCGGCCGGCGGGCGCTGGGCGAGGAATGGGACGTCGTTATGGAGCGTTCCCGCTCCGAGGTGGCCGCGCTGGTCAACCAGTTCTTTGAGGAAAAACTCATGGCCATTCCGGAGGTGCGGGCCTATATCGAGGGGCTGGAAAAGGAATAGGCCCTGCAGGAGGCGACGATGGCCTGTCTACCCCCTTCCGTCCACCGCCTGATCGAACTGGCCCTGGAGGAAGACCTGGGCCGGGGCGATGTGACCTCGGAGGCGCTCATCCCTCCGGACCGGGAGGCCGTGGGGGAGGTGCTGGTCAAGGCCCGGGGCGTCATCGCCGGGCTGGAGGTGGCGGCGGCCGTCTTCCGGGCCGTGGACCCGACCCTGGCCTGGGAGGCGCTGGCCCGGGATGGGGAAGCCGTTTCCCCCGGGCAGGTGGTGGCCCGCGTCTCGGGGCGCGCCCGTTCCATCCTGGCCGCCGAGCGGACGGCGCTGAACTTTTTGCAGCGCCTCTCGGGCATCGCCACCCTGACGGCGCGCTATGTGGAGGCCCTGCGGGGCACCCGGGCCCGGCTCACCGACACGCGCAAGACCACGCCCGGCTGGCGTTACCTGGAGAAGATGGCCGTGCGGGCCGGCGGAGGGCACAGCCACCGGCTGGACCTGGCCGGCGGCATCCTGATCAAGGACAACCACCTGGCCCTCTCCGGGAACGACATCCCGGCCGCCATCCGCGCCGTCCGGGAGCAGGCCCCCCACACCCTGCGGGTCGAGGTCGAGGTGACCAGCCTGGCCGGCGTGGAGGCGGCCCTGGCCGCCGGAGCCGAGGTCATCCTGCTGGACAACATGTCGCTGGAGGAGATGCGCCGGGCGGTGGCGCTGGTCTCGGGCCGGGCCCTGCTGGAGGCCTCCGGCGGCATCACCCTGGAGACGGTGCGGGCCGTGGCCGAGACCGGGGTGGACCTGATCTCCTCCGGCGCGATCACCCACTCGGCGACGGCACTGGACCTCAGTCTGGAAATCCGGTAAGAGGGAGTTATTCCAAATCCAGGCTGATGCGCAGGCAGCGGTCGATCTCGGCCATGGCCTCGGGGGGGAAGCGGCCCAGTTTCTCGATGACTCTGCTCTTGGGAACGGTGATGATCGTCTCCGCCTTGACCACGCAATCGCTGGTCAGGCCGGCCTCTTTGGCGATTCGGCTGCCGGCATAGACCCGGTAATGGACGGGGAACTCCTGTTCGGGGACCTGGGAGGAAATCGAGGCCAGAATCAGGTTATCGCTGTAGGCATTGCCGATGTCGTTCTGGACGACCACGGCCGGCCGCACCTTGCTCCTGGTATAGTCCTGGATGTAGGGGAAGGCGATGAGCACCACATCGCCTCGCCGAAATTCCATTCCGGTTTCCTTTTTCTCTATCCCATCGCCTCATCCTGCAGCGGGAGGAAACTCTCCCCCTCTGCCCGATTGTCCTGCGACATGATGCGATAGCATTCGGCCAGGAGGTCCTGACGGGGAAGCCAGTTGCGCTTCCGGCAGAGGCCGTCGGCCAGGAACTCCCGCACCATCTCCTCCAGCGGCCGCCCCTGCTGGTTGGCCAGGTAGAGCAACTGCTGATGCAGGGGCGCAGGAATCTCGATGGGCACGGTATCCATCGGCAACACCTCCGTAGTTTCTGCGGATATTATAGAGCAGGCCGGCCCCGAAGTCAACCCAAACCAGGGCTATTCCACCCGCAATTCCTTCTCCGGCAACTGGCGCAGCAGGTTGGCCATCTCGATCGCCGCCAGGGCGGCGTCAAAGCCCTTGTTGCCGGCCTTGGTTCCGGCCCGCTCGATGGCCTGCTCGATGGAATCGGTCGTCAGCACGCCGAAAAGGGTCGGCACCCCCGTCTCCAGTCCGACCAGGGCGATTCCCTTGGCCACCTCGGCGGCCACGTACTCAAAGTGGGGCGTGGCCCCCCGGATGACCGCCCCCAGACAGATAACCGCCTGGTAGCGGCCGCTTTCGGCCAGGCGGCGGGCCACCAGGGGAATCTCGAAAGCCCCCGGCACCCAGGCCACCTCGATGTCCTCCGCAGCCACTCCGTGCCGGCTCAGGGCGTCCAGCGCCCCCTCCAGCAGTTTGCGGCTGATGAACTCGTTGAAACGGGAGACGACCAGGCCGAAGCGCAGGCCGGTCCCCACCAGGTTTCCTTCGTAGACGATGCCCATCGGTCTCCTCACAACTCCAGTCTGGCCCGATATGTAAGAGCCCTCGCGCTCAGTACCAGGGCCTCGGCGGAAGCGGAGGCGGGATATACCGCTTCCGGCGTCGGACAAAGAGCCGGACCAGGAGCAGGCCGGCCAGAAAGCCCCCGATATGGGCAAACCAGGCCACCCCACCGCTCTGGAAGGGGCTGGACAGGGCGACGAAGCCGTTGAGCAGTTGCAGGAGGAACCAGAATCCCAGGAGCAGGGCCGCCGGGAGACGGGCCACCCGGGCAAAGTAGCCGAAGATGACCAGGGTGGCCACCCGGGCGTGGGGAAAGAGCACCAGATACGCCCCCAGGACGCCGGCGATGGCCCCGCTGGCCCCGATGGCCGGAATCTTCTCGTTGGGGCCGGCCGCCACCTGGGCCAGGCCGGCCAGCACCCCGCAGAGGAAGTAAAAAATCACAAACTGCCAGCGGCCCATCTCGTCCTCGACGTTGTTGCCAAAGATCCACAGGTACAGCATGTTCCCGCCGATGTGCAGGAATCCGCCGTGGAGAAACATCGAGGTGAAGAGGGTGAGCACCGGGGAGGGGCCGAAGTTGTGGGTCAGTTCCCAGGGCACCGTCCCCCAGGTCCAGAGAAAGGCTTCCAGATGCTCTTCGCCCTGCAACTCCAGGGCGATCTCCAGGAGAAAGACCAGGACGTTGACGGCGATCAGGGCTATCGTCACCACCGGCACGCGCCGGGTAGGGAGTTCATCGCGTAACGGCAACACCGAACGTCTCCTCTAGAGATATTCCACCTGTTTGTACCTCCGCCTCCATTCCTCCTTCACCGTAAGCACCTGCCCCAACTGGCTGGCCAGGAACTCCTTGAGCAGCCGGTTGAACTTGCTGGGCTCGTCCAGGAAGGGGAAATGGCGGCACCCTTCCAGGAGGACCACCTGGGCCGTGGCCACCGTCCCATCGGCGAAGAAGCCGGCCTGCTCCGGGTCCACAAACTCATCCCGTTCCCCATAGACCACCAGGGTGTGGGTGTAGAGTTGTCCCAACTTCGGCCGGAGGTCCAGGTTCAGGATGCACTCCAGGCTCTGCTGAACGGCGGCATAGTCCAGTTTTTCCGTGTCCTCCATAATCTCGTCGTACATCTCGCTCCAGGCGGCCGAAACCCGCTTCAGCGAGCGCATCCAGAGGGCGATCTGGGCCCGGGGGCCGGCCACCAGCCGGGAAAGGGGACTGCGCGCCAACTTCAGAGAGGTGGACAGGCCGTTGCCCCAGATGGGGGTATCCACCAGGGCCAGTTTCTCTACCCGCTGGGGGCGGCGCAGGGCGGTACAGAGGGCCACCACGCCCCCCAGCGAATGGCCCACCAGAGAGACCTGGGCGATGCCCAGGCCGTCCAGAAAATCCTCCACCTGCTGGACGTAATCGTCCAGGCTGTAGCGGTTGCCCGGCTTGTCCGAATCGCCAAAGCCCCAGAAGTCCAGGGCGTAACTCCGGTAGCCATCGGCCAGGGCCTCCATCGTCGGCATCCAGTAGCGCCACGAGCCCAGCCAGCCGTGCAGGAGCAGGACCGGTTTCCCCCGACCGATCACCTCATAATGCACCAGGCCGGCATCCAACAGGATGGCGCTCATGGCCACAACCCGGGCGGACCCTACCTCTTTCCGGAGAGGATGCTCCGCACCTTACTGATCAACTCCTCCGGGGCGAAGGGCTTGAGGATGTAATCTGCCGCCCCCAGGCTCAGCCCCTCCTCGATCTCCTGCCGTTGCCCCTTGGCCGAAAGGAAAACGATCGGCACATCCCGGAGCGACTCGATCTCCCGCAGCCGCCGGCAGGCCTCGTAGCCGTTCATCCGGGGCATCTTGATATCCAGGATGATCAGGTCGGGGCGCTCCTGCTGCGCTTTTTCCACCGCCTCCAGCCCGTTCCGGGCCTCGATCACCTCAAAGCCCCCTACCGTGCGCAGGCTAAAGGCCGTCATAAAGAGCACATCGGGTTCGTCATCGGCAACGATGATCTTCTTGCTCATTCTCTTGTGGCCTCCGTTTTCTTCTTCAGTGCCTTTTCAATTTCCCGGATGAGTTGCTCGGCCGGGAAAGGTTTGGTCAAGAAGCCCTCGGCCCCCAGCCCCAGAATCTGCACCCGGTCCGTCTCCTTATCCACCGAACTGGCCGTGATGACGATGATGGGGATTTCGCTGGTCTCCTCCCGCAACTTCAACCGGGTGATGACCTCCCGTCCGTCCATCCTGGGCATCCGCAGGTCGAGCAGAATCAGGTCGGGCAGCACGGCTAAGGCCGCCTCCAGCGCCGCCTCCCCATCCGCCGCCTCATAGACCTGGTAGCCCCGCTCCTCCAGCACCCGGCGCAGCCAGCCGACGATATCGGGGTCGTCGTCGGCCACCAGGATGGTGGCCCTCTCGCCGGGGCGGCCCAGAATCCGGCCGATGGTCAGGAGGAGTTCGGCCTCCTCCAGCGGCTTGGGCAAAAAGTCCACCGCCCCCAGGGCCATCAGGTTCTCCTTGTCCGCCACGATGGAGATGATCACCACCGGGATATCCGCCGTATGCTCGTCGGCCTTGAGGCGTTCCAGGACCTCCTGGCCGTCCATTCCGGCCATCAGGATGTCCAGGGTGATCAGGTCGGGGTGTTCCTGGCGGGCGATGGCCAGGGCTTCCTCGCCCCGTCGGGCGGTATAGACCCGGTAGCCGGCCCGTTCCAGGAGGTAACGCAGGAGTTCGGTGATATTGGGCTCATCGTCCACCACCAGAATCCGTGCCCCCGGGGCCGGGGCTCCGGCCGGCCGGGCCTCTCCTCCCGGCTCTTCCCGGGGGCCGGCCGGCGGACGGGCCAGCGGCAGGCTGAAACTGAAGGTGCTCCCCACGTTCAGTTCGCTTTCCACCCACATCCGCCCGCCATGCATCTCCACAAAGGACTTGGAAATCGCCAGGCCCAGCCCGGTGCCGCCCACCTCGTCGCGCAGAGGGTTATCGGCCCGGAAGAAGCGGGTAAAGAGTTTCTTCTGGTCCTCCTGGGAAATCCCCACCCCGGTGTCGCTGACGCTCACCGTCAGAAAGCCGTTCTCGCAGCGGGCCGAAATCTCCACCCGCCCTCCCTCGCGGGTGTACTTGTAGGCGTTGCTCACCAGGTTGGTGAGCACCTGGGTGATGCGTTTGCGGTCGGCATGGACCATCGGCAGGTCCGGCGGAACCCGTACCTCCAGATGCAACTGCTTGCGCTCGATCTCCGCCCGGGCCGACTCGACCACCTCCTCCACCACGTCGAAGATGGAGATGGGCTCGGGGTTGAGGACGATGCGCCCGGTCTCGATGCGGGAGATGTCCAGGAGGTCGTTGATCAGGTCCACCAGACGGTTGGAGTTGGAGCGGACGACCTCCAGAAAACTGCGCTGCATGGGGGTGATCTCGCCCACCGAACCCAGCAGGATCAGGTCCACATAGCCCTTGATCGAGGTCAGCGGCGTGCGCAACTCGTGGGAGACGGTGGAGATGAACTCGCTCTTGGCCCGGTCGGCCTCCACCTCGCGGGTGATGTCCCGCAGGACATACACCCGGCCCAACGTCTCGCCGGCGTCGGTGACCACCGGGGTGGAGGAGACGTTGATGTAGCGCTCCATCAACTCGAAACGGGGGTTGTCCTGGGCAAAGAGGCCGCCGGGCTGGAAGAGGCCGGGGAGTTCCCGGGTGAAGCGTCCCTCCAGTTCCTCCCGGGCCATGCCCAGAATCTGCTGGGAGGCCGGGTTGGCCAGGATGATGCGGCCCTCCCGGTCCACCACGATCACCCCGTCGGCGATGGATTGGAGGATGGCCCGCACCTTGCTGGCCTCCTCCTGCTGGTAGGTGAGCATCTCCGAGAGGCGCAGGGCCTGGTCGTTGATGTAACTGTAGAGTTCGGCGTTGTGGATGGCCGTGGCCACCTCGCCGCCCAGGGTGGAAAGGAGGCGCATCTGGTCCTCGTCGAAGAAGCCGGCCTGGGAATGGGTGAGCAGGATGATGCCTACCACCTCCTCGGCCGAGACCAGGGGGACGGCGGCGACGGAACGGGTGCCGGCCGGGAGGGGCGGCAGTCCCTCGACCTCCCGGCTCTGGGAGATATCGTCGATGCGCAGGGGAAGCCGCTCCTCCAACACCTGGCGGAGCGCCCGGGCCTCCTCCAGCGGGATCACCTGCCGGCCCGGCCGCAGGACGTTCCCCTCGTCCAGCCGGGCCCGGCAGACCAGGTCGCCGCTGGCCGGGTCGCGCAGGAGCACCATGCCCAGGGAGCGCCCCGTCGCCACCGAGGCCAGGTCGATCGTCTTCAGCAGGATTTCATCCAGGTCCAGGGTGCTGGAAAGTTCGGTGGTGATGGCATGCAGCGCTTCCAGCCGGCTCTTCTCCTCCTCCAACTGGCGGGTGCGCGCCTCGACCATGCGCTCCAGTTCCTCGCTGAAGCGGCGGATTTCGGCAAAGAGGCGGGCGTTGTCCACGGCGATCGCCGCCTGGGCCAGGAACATCTGGAGCACCTCGACATCATCCTGGGTGATCGCCGCCCGCACCTCCCGCGGATACCCGGCCTCGATCAGCCCGATCACCCGGCCTCGGGCTACCAATGGGGCAAAGACCCGCACCAGCCGGGCGTGGCCGAATTTTTCGTACATCTCCCGGTCGAAGCGGTCGTCCCAGCCGTCAATGACCTCGGTGTTGCCGGTGCGGACGATGTCCGCCATGATGTCCGGGCTGTCGAGGGTGCGGCGCGAACCGGCAATCTGCTCCGGCGAAACCCCGATGCCCCGCACCGCCCGCACTTCCCCAGCCTCTTCGTCCACCAGGGAGATCACGGCGTAGGAGAAACCGATGGTGGTCGTAACCGCTTCCAGGACGGCATCCAGCACCGTGTCGATCTCCAGGGTGCCCGAGATGGTCCGGGCCATCTCCTGCAGGGCCCCCAACTGGATCAGGCGGGATTCCAGTTCGGCGCGGGAGGCCTCCAGGTCGCTGAAGAGGCGGGCGTTCTGGATGGCCACCGCTGCCTGGCCGGCCAGGGTGGAGAGCAGGCGGACATGGTGCTCGTCATAGGCGCCGACGTGCTCGTAATCCTGCAGGGCCATGATGCCGATGACCCGGTCCATATAGATCAGGGGAACGGCCAGCCACGATTTGGCCGGGTTGCCGCGATGCTCGATGCCGTGTTCCCGGCAAAAGGCCTCCGTATCTCCGCTGATGAGCACCGGGGCCCGCTGGCGGATGACATACTCCGTCAGGCCGTTGCCGGCCTTGCGGGCGGGCATCTCCACGCGCTGGCCGAATTCGTGGTACAGCGGGAAGGAGACGGTATCGGTGCGCTCGTCGTACAGGGCCACCAGGAAGTTGCTGGTATCCACCAGTTGGGCGGCCTCCCGGCGAATCGTCTCCAGGAGTTCGTCCAGCCGCATGGTCGAACTGATGGCCCGGCCGACCTCGTTGAGGACGGTCAGTTCGGCGATGCGCTGTTCGCGTTCCTGGAAGAGGCGGGCGTTCTCCACGGCGATGCCGGCCTGTTCGGCCAGGCCGGTAAGCAGGGCCACCTCTTCTGGGGTAAAGTCGCGCACCTCATGGGCCATGACGCTGAGCACGCCGAGCACCCGTTCCTGATAGGTGATGGGCACGCCCAGGTAGGCGTGGAGGTCCAGTTCCCGATCGAAGGCGGCGCCGGCCGGGTTGCGCAAATCCTCGCCCAACCGGGCCACATCGGGCACCGCCAGGACCTCTCCGGTGGCGGCCACATGCCCGGAAAGCCCCTCTCCCACCCGCAGGCGGACCTCCCGCAGGAAACGCTCCGGAAGGCCCAGGGCGGCGGCCGGAATCAGGGTTTCCCCCTCGATGCGCCACAGGGCCACCGTCGCCACCTCCATCTGCCGGCCGACCACGCCCACCAGCGTTTCCAGCACCTCCTCCAGCCGGAGGGTGGAGGTGATGGCCCGCGTGCCCTCCAGGAGGGCGGAGAGTTCCCGCACCCGCGCCTCCAGCACCCGGGCGTAGCGCTCGCGCTCTTCGAAGAGGCGGGCGTTCTCGATGGCCACCGCCGCCTGGTGGGCCAGGCCGGAGAGGAACTCCAGGTCCTGCCGGCCGAAAACGCCCGGCCGGCTCAGGTTGTCCAGGTTGATCACCCCCACCAGACCCCGCCGGCCGATGAGCGGGGCCGACATGATGGAGCGAATGTCCCGGCTGGATTCGGTCATCAGGAAGCGGGGGTCGGTCCGGGCATCCACCACGATGTCGGCCCGCCCCTCCCGGCAGACCCAGCCGGCAAAGCCCTCGTCCAGTTTCAGCCGGACCTCCCGGCGGACCGCCTCCGGGTAGCCGATCTGGGCGGCCACCGCCAGTTCCTGCGTCGCCTCGTCCAGGAGAAGGATGGAACCCCGCTCCGCCGCCGGCACGCTCCTCACCGCCGCCTCGAGGATGGATTGCAGGAGGGTGGGCAGGTCCAGCCGGGTGGCCACGTCGCGGCTGACCTCCAGGAGGGTGTTGACCTGTTGCAGCCGCTGCCGGGTCTCCTCAAAGAGACGGGCGTTTTCCAGGGCCACCGCCGCCTGGGACGCCACGGTGGATAGCACGGCCAGGTCGTCTTCGGTGTAGGCGTACTCGCGTTCGTAACTCTCGACCCCGATAACCCCCACCACCCGGTCGGCGGCGATCATGGGAACACCCAGCCACGATTGGGCGCGCTGGCCGATGCGTTCATAGCCCTGGATCTGCTCAAAGGCCTCCAACTCGGCCGAGGTACGGAAGAGAAGCGGCTGGCGGTTGCGGATGATGTAGCCGGTCAGCCCCTGTTCCACGCTGTACCGCATCGGAGGCTGGGGCTGTCCGCCGATCATGTCCAACACCGTCTCCCATTCCCGGCGCTCCTCGTCGTACAGGGCGATGTAGAAGTTGGTGGTATCCAGGATGCGGCCGACCTGCTCGTAGATGGCCCGGGTGACCTGGTCGCGCTCCAGAGTGGCAGAGAGGGCCCGGCCGATCTCGTTCAGGATGGCCAGTTCGGTGATGCGCCGCTCCCGTTCCTGGAAGAGGCGGGCGTTGTCGATGGCGATGGCCGCCTGGGCGGCGATGGTGGAGAAGAGGGCCAGGTCCTGCTCGTCATAAAGCCCTTCCTGTTCATAACTCTGGATGGCCATCACCCCCACCACCTTGTCGGCGGCGATGAGCGGCACGCCCAGCCAGGAGCGAGCCCGCTCGCCGATGGGGGTGATGCCCTGGCTTTCGTGAAAGGCCAGGTTTTCCTGGAGGTTGCGCAGGAGGAGCGGGCGGCGGTTGCGGATGATGTAGCCGGTCAGGCCGGCTCCCACCTTGTGCCGGGTAGGAGCCTGGCGCTCCCCGTGTTCCAGGTGAAAGGCCAGGGTCCATTCGTCCGCCGCCTCGTCGTAGGTGGCGATGTAGAAGTTGGTGGTGTCAAAGATGCGGCTGACCTGCTCATGCACCACTTCCAGCAGCCGGTCCAGTTCCAGGGCGGAGGAGAGGGCCCGGCCGATCTCGTTCAGGATGGCCAGTTCGGCCAGCCGCTGTTCCCGTTCGCGGAAGAGGCGGGCGTTGTCCACGGCGATGGCCGCCTGGGCGGCGATGGTGGAGAAGAGGGCCAGGTCCTGTTCGTCATAAAGGCCTTCCTGTTCATAACTCTGGATGGCCATCACCCCCACCACCTTGTCGGCGGCGATGAGCGGCACGCCCAGCCAGGAGCGAGCGGGCCGGCCGATGGTGGCGATTCCCTCCCGCTGGTGAAAGGCCTCGATCTCGGCCTGGCTACGGAAGAGGAGGGGGGCCTTGTGGCGGATGATATAGCCGGTCAGGCCGGCTCCCACCTTGTAGCGCTCTGGAGGAATCCGTTTCCCCTCCTCGATCTCGAAGAGCGTCTCCCACTCATCCGCCGCCTCGTCGTAAGTGGCGATGTAGAAGTTGGTGGTGTCGAAGATGCGGCTGACCTGCTGGTGCACACTTTCCGCCAGTTCGTCCAGCCGCAGGGCGGAGGAAAGGGCCCGGCCGATCTCGTTCAGGATGGCCAGTTCGGCCAGCCGCTGTTCCCGTTCGCGGAAGAGGCGGGCGTTCTGGATGGCCACGGCCACCTGGTTGGCCACCGTCAGGAGGAACTGCTTTTCCCGTTCCCCGTAGGCCGCCTTCCGGTAACTCTGGGCGGCGATCACCCCGACCAGTTCTTCCCCCACCAGCAAGGGCACGCCCAGGTAGGACTGCGTCCGCTCCCCCTCCCAGCCGGCCAGGCTGACGTACTCGATCTGCCCCGCGCGCTCCGCCCGGGCAATGTCCTCGATGAGGAGGGGCCGGCGCTCCCGCACGATGCGGCCGGCCATGCCCTGGTCGGCCGGGGACTCGCTGGCCTCGTAGAGGACGCCCCGGTCCACCACCGGATAGAAGCGCAGCCGGTCCCGCCCGGCGTCGTAGATGGCGATGTAGAAACTCTCCACATCCATGACCCGGGCCTCGGCCAGCCGTTCGTAGATGGAAAGGAGGATGGCGTCCAGGTCCAGCGTCGAGGTGGTCGCCTGGCTGATGCGGTTGAGGGCGTTCAGTTCGGCGATGCGGCGCTCCCGTTCGCGGAAGAGGCGGCCGTTCTCCACGGCGATGGCCGCCTGGTTGGCAAAGATTTCCAGCGCCTCCACCACCCGCCGGACCGGCCGCTTGCGGTCGAAGGGATTGTCCAGCGACATGATGCCGATCAGGTCGCCGGCGCCCGAATACATGGGCACCAGGAGGAGGTCCTGGGGATGCCACTCGTCGGGGGCGAGTTCCTGGTCATAGACCATGCCGGGGAAGCGGTAGACGTGCTCCTCGCTCAAAGCGATGCCGGCCTCCTGGGGGATGAAATAGGAGCGGCCGATGCGAAACTCGTCCCGGAAGAGCCGACGGTAGACTTCCAGAGGAGGACGGACCTGCCGCAGGCGTTCCAGGTCCTCCAGGGGGATGCCGGCCCCCGACACCCGTTCCAGGACGGTGGGGTCATCCTCGGCCACCAGGCTGAAGAGCACCACGCCGAAGCCGACGCTGCCCACGATGCCATAGGCCACCTGGCTCAGGATGTCGGAGAGGTCCCGGTCCGCCCGCAGGGTGTTGCCCAGTTCCAGGATTTCGCGCAACTGGGTGGCCCGCTGGCTGAGCAGTTCGCGTTGCTGGGTGAGTTCTTCGTAGCGGCGGGCGTTGCCCACCGCCAGGGAGGCCTGGGCGGCCAGGGTCTGGACGAACTGGAGGTCCTCCTGGTCATAGGCCCCGGGGTCGGTGCTGCGCAGGTTGATGACGCCGACCACCCGCCCCTCGAAGAGAATGGGCACCGAAAGGGCCGAGCGCGTCTCCTTTTTGACGCAGGTCGGGCGGGGGTCGGCCTGGGTGTCGGCGACGATCTCCGGCTGGCCGGAGCGGAGCACGTCGTCCACCAGACTCCGCCCCCGGCCCAGGCGCAGTTGCTTGAGGAGGCGGGCCTCCTCGGGGGTATAGCCGAGGAGGGCGGAGGTCACCCGGAAGGAGGCGGTTTCCTCGTCGTACATGGCGATGTTGCCGTGGGTGGAGGAGGTGGCCCGGATGGCCTCCTCGATGATCACCCGGAGGTTGTCCTCCAGGAGCAGGGTGGTGTTCAACTCCTGGCCGATGCGCTGGAGGGCCTGGAGTTGGTCGATACGCTGGCGCAGCCGGCGCTCGGTCAGGCCGTAGAGGCGGGCGTTATCGAGGGATACGGCGGCCTGGCCGGCCACCAGGGTGAGCAGGCGGAGGTGGCGCTCATCGAAGGTGTAGGGTTTGGTGCTGACCAGTTCCAGGGTGCCGATGAGGCGGTCGCCGATGAGCATGGGCACGCCCAGGTAGGAGCGGAGCCGGCCGCTCTCGATCATCTCCTCCCGTACCGGCCGGACCTCGGTGAAGGAGGCACAATCGCCGATGAGCAGGGGCTGGCGGTGGCGGCCGATCCAGCCGGTATAGCCCTGCTCCAGGGTATAGGTGCCGGCCGAGGCCTCCCGCGCCGTCTCGCCCATGGCGGCCACGGCGGTGAAGATCTGCCGTTCCGGATCGTAGAGGCAAATCTCGCCCTCGCTATAGGGGACGAGGCGCGGCAGACCCTGCACCAGAGCCTGCACCGTCTCCTGAAAGCCCAGGGTGCTGGTCAGAGAACGGTTGATCTCCTGGAGGAGGGCCATCTGCTCGGCCCAGGTGCGCGTCTCCGCGAAGAGACGGGCGTTGGAGAGGGCCACCGCCGCCTGGTTGGCCAGGGGAAGGAGGATGCGCAGGTCGTCCTCGCTGAAGGTGCGCCCTTCCTCCCCGTGCAGGACATCCAGCACGCCCAGGAGTTCGTCGCCGTAGAGGAGGGGGACGGCGATCACCGCCCGAAAGTCGGCCCCGGCGTAGTGGGCGGAGCGGCCGGCAAAGGTGCGGTAGTCGTCCACCCAGGCCGGCCGGCGGCTCTGGGCCACCTGGCCGGCCAGCCCTTCGCCCACCTTCAGGCGGGTGCCCAGATATTCCTGGGGCATGTGGTAGGCCACCCGCAACTCCAGTTCGTCGGTCCCCGGCAGGGTGATGTAGAGTGCCCCGCTCGCGGCCCCAAGCAACTGGACGGCCCGCTCCACCACCGCCTGCAGGAGGTCGGGCACCTCCAGTTTGCGGGAGAGGTCCAGAGCAACCTCCTGGAGGGCGGCCAGTTCGCGGCTGCGCTGTTGCTCGCGGGCGAAGAGGCGGGCGTTGTGGATGGCGATGGCGGCGTGTTCGGCCAGGTGCTGGACAAACTCCAGGTGCTCCCCGGTGAAGGCGGCCGGCCGGTCGCTCTCCAGATTGAGCACCCCCAGCACCTCCTCCTCCCGCAGAATCGGCACGGCCAGTTCGGAGCGCGTGGCCCCGGCGGTGGCATCGGCGTAATCGGCATCCTGAGAGATGTCCTCCACCAGGGCCGGCTGCCGGGTGCGGGCCACCCGCCCGACGATGCCGGCTTCCAGCGGCCAGGGCTCGCGCTTGTAACGCTCCATCTCCTCCCGGTAGCCCCGGCTGGCCAGGATGAGCAGGCCGTCCCGACGCTCGGTCATCCCCAGGAGCGCGCCCACGGTCGCCCCGGTAAACTCCATGGCCCGGTCCAGGACGCCCTGAATCACCCGCTCCAGTTCCAGCGTGCCGGTCAACTCCCGGTCGATCTGCTCGATGGCCCCCAGTTGCCGGACGCGCTGCTCCAGCCGTTGCCGCACCCGGTCGTAAAGTCGGGCGTGGTCCAACATGGCCGCTATATTGGGAGCCGTGGCCACCAGGATATCCAGGTCCTCGCGCGCAAAGGCGCCCGGCCGGGAGGCCAAAAGTTCCAGCGTCCCCACCAGCCGGTCGCCCAGGAGAAGGGGGACACCCAGGTAGGCCCCCGAGGTCAGTTCGGCCTTGGGGCGAACGACCCTTTCGGCGGCGACGTCCGGAATCCAGAGGGGCCGGCGGTGCACGGCCATCCAGCCGCTGTAGCCCTCTCCCGGGGCATAGCGCATCTCCCGGGGGATATACCCTTCCGGCGTGAACAAACTCCGGCTGACCAGGCAACCTTCTTCCCCGCTCCAGAGGGTGATCTCACCTTCGGTGAAGGGGATGATTTCCTGGAGGGAGATAAAAATCTGCTCCATCAGCCGGTCCAGTTCCAGGGTGGTGCTGATGGCGCTGGCGACGCGCAGGACGACCTCCTGCTCCCGGGTCCGCCGCCGCTCCTCCTCGCGCCGACGCTGTTGCACGCGCACCAGTTGGGCCAGCGCGCCTCCGAGGATGCCGATTCCCAGGTAGCCGAAGGAACGGGTGGCCAGCATGGCGTTGCGGGCCTCGATGGTGGCAAAGGGGTTCGGCGGCAACAGGACCAGGAGGACATAGAGGCCGGCGCTCAGGAAGGAAAGCAAAATGCTGGGCACCAGCCCCAGCCGCAGGGCAACCACCAGGAGGACCAGGAGGTAAAGGATATCGTAGGGGGTTTCCCGAAACTTGGGGGCGATGGCCAGGAGGGAGGAGACAAAAGCCAGATCCAGGAGATGGAGGAACAGACCCGCCGCCCGGGAAGGGCGGCCGGCCCACCCCAGGAAGAGGGCGACCAGGATGCCGCCCGCGCCCAAGGCCAGGATAAAGGGAAGGGCCAGGCGGAAGGAGGCATAGTCCCGCCCGATGACCAGGAGGGTGGCCAGGATGCCCAGTACCAGGACCAGGGCCAGCAGTCCCCGAAGGAAAACCATCAGGCCGGACGGGCGGGGCGGGCGCAACCGGCGCAGGAGGAAGGCGGTTACGGCCAGGTTAACCAGCCCCAGGAGCAGGAGAACCCGCTCCAGGAGGAGGCCGGCCGGGCCCCAATAGGGGGCGATAAAACGGTTGACCAGGAGGACAAAGGCCAGCATGGCCCAGCGGGCCAGCGCCGCCAGTTGCTCGCTGCCGACCAGTTCCTCCTGGGGAATCAGGCCGTCCCGTAACCAGCGTGCGAATCGACTCCATAGACCCATGGCTTACACTCCCGCCGGAGCGGGCCGTTCTCCGGCAGGGCAACCCGGTATCTGTATCCCCCCAAACAAGGTCATGCCCATGTCATCCTGGCGCTGTATCCTCGAAAAATTCCGCCGTTACCCGTAAGCGATGCGGCTGCCCTGGTCTCCGGAGCGGCGGGCCTGTTGCCGCACCTCGGCCGCCGCCTCGGTCAGTTCCCGAATGTCGCTGAAGGTGCGCTTGCTTCCATCGATCACGCCGATGACCAGGTGCATCAGCGGCACCTGGACTTCTTCGCCCTTTTCGTTGTGGACAACGATATACCCGGCCTTGCGGTCCTTGTAATCGTAGAGGGTGCCGATGCGCTCGTCAAAGCGCTGCATCAGGTATTCGCAGATGGCCCGGACCCGCTCCGGCCGGGTGGTCAGGATAAAGTCGCTCCCGCCCACATGCCCGATAAAGTCCTCCGGCCCGCCCTTTTCGTTCACCGCTTCGTTCAAGGTCAGGGCCAGGAAACGCAGGGAGTTGTCCCCGGCGACGAAGCCGTAGGCCTCGGTGAAGGCGTTGAAATAGGCCACGCCGATGGAGGCCAGGGCCCAATCGTGCCGGGTAATGATGCGCTTGAGTTGCTCCTCGATCAACTTGCTGCCGGGGAGGCCGGTCGTGGGGTTGGTCAGGTTGAGGAAGGAGGCCCGTTCCAGGGCCCGCTTGACCCGCATGTGCAGTTCCTCAATGTCAAAAGGCTTGACGATATAATCGTCCGCGCCCAGTTGAAAGCCCTGGATGCGGTCCTCTTTCTCTCCCCGGGCGGTGAGGAAGATGATGGGGATGTGGCTGGTGCGCAGGTTGGAGCGCAGGGCCTGGCAGATGGCGTAGCCGTCCATATCGGGCAGCATGATGTCCAGAAGAATCAGGTCGGGCATCTTCTGGCGACACATCTCCAGGGCCTGCGCCCCCCGGCTGGCCACCAGGGCCTCATAGTTCTGGGCATTGAAAAAGATTTGCAGCAGGCCGGCGATGTCCGGAGCATCCTCCACGATCAGAATTTTTTGCTTCGGCATAACCTTCCTCCATGGCCCCCGAAGGAGCCGCTGCCAGGAGGCCTTTCCGACCAGACCCCGCTAGGGTCCGGGGGAGTCCGCCTCCCCGGGGTCGGACCTGGGCCTTTCTTCATCCGGCATACGGAACGTCTCCGGTTTCTCGGAGTAGATCCAGCGATATTGCAGGCTATCCTCGTAGGAAAGGTTGCGCGTGATCACGGACGGCCCCTCGGGCGCGACCAGAATCGAGCCCGATTCGATGGTGCGGGCCGGATAGATGACAAAGCCCGAGCCGATCTTGACGTTGTGCCCCACACATCCGCCCAGGACGGGCAGGCCGGCCTCCCGCAGTTGCCCCCGGTGCCAGATGCGAATCGGCTTCCCCAACAGGTTGAAATCGGTGAAGACGTTGTTGGCCCCGATGAAGGTGTTCCGTCCCACCACGCAGAGTTGCAGGCAGGTGTTCTGGGCCACCATCGAGTTTTCCATAAAGGCGGTCATGAAGAGGCCGGCCCGGAAGGGCAGGTAGCAGTAATCGCTGACCACGCTCAGCATCACCTGGCTGCCCTGCATGATGGTCACGTTGTTGCCGATCAGGCTGTTGGTGATCACCACCCCGGCCCCGATGTTCACATTGTTGCCGATCACCGTCGGCCCCTCGATGACCGCCGAGGGGGCAATGGAGCAATTTTTGCCCACCTTGACCATCTCCGAACAGGAGAGAAAGTGCCTGCGTTCGAGCAAGGAACGGAAGAAGATGCGCAACTTCAGGGCCCAACTCTCCTCCACCTCCTGCTCCCGGATTCGCCCCCAGCAGAAGACGCCGAAAGGGACGTTGGCCATCCAGACCTGCAGCCAACTCTCCACCGAGAGAAAGGCCCTCCAGGGGATGTGAAAGACCAGGTCGCCCATATGGGGCGCCATATAACTGGGGATATGGTAGTAGCCGATCTCGCGGGGCAGGGTGTCGATGACCAGGGGTTCGGGGTCGGGGGCCAGGCCGTTGGGGAAGTAGTAGAGGTCGGCCACGTAGACATCGCCCTGCCGGCGGATGCCGTCCTGGACGGGGAGGGCGTGGGTGGTGATGGCGGCGTCGTCCGGGGAGAAGGCGATCTGGCAGGGCCGGCCGGAGGCCCGGGCCTGGGCGATGAAGGTGTCGATCAGGGCGGCGTTGAAGAAGAGGTTGTCCTTGTGGACGAGCAACTCGCCTGAGAGCGAGGCCGCCTCCTCCAGGCTATCGACCTCCAGTTCCCCCTGGCAGTGGCGGGCCAGGAGGTCGCGCTGGAGAAGCCACAGCGGTTTATTCAGGATGCGCAAATCCCGGGCCGGCTCGTTGAAAGGAGGAATGGGCTCGTGTACCCGAAGGATCACTCGCCGCATCTTGTCCTCTTGCCCACCGGATTCCGGAGATCCCAAGGGCTATATCGTATCATAAGCGGGACGCCCGGAGCCTGCAAGGGAGCAAACGTTACATCTTCCTGAGCGGGAAGGACGGATTGGCGTTACACGTCGGCACGGCACGTTCCAAACCTGGATGGTTTTCTGTGAACCGTCTCGGTACGAATCGGCGCAACGCGGCACTAGTCGATGGGCTCCTTGTCGATGACAAAGGTGCAGGTCGGGTCCCCGACCGCCCGGCATTCGATTTCCTCCACCCGAAAGTTCCTTCCGCCGGAGACCCAGCGCAGGCTCTCCTCGATGATGCCGCGAGCGATGTGGCAACAGGGGCTATCGGAACGACGATGCCAGCAGACCGGGCACTTTTCGATGACGTAGAGGAACTGGCCCTTTCTCTCCTCCACATGGGTCGGCTGGTCGCTGAAGCGGTCAAAGGTCTGGGCCACCGCGTTGAGGCCGATTTTGACCTTCATCCCCAGGGGCATCATCTTCAGGGCCAGGTCGGCCATGCCCAGGAGAGGGCCGAATTCCTTCAGCCCGTAGTTGAAGGCGACGCGCCCGGCCCGCAACTCCATGCCCCGGGCTCCACGTACCCCGTACATGGTCTCCAGGGCGGCGCTGGTACGGGCCAGTTCGGAAAAGGAGTACTCCCGGCGGAGGTCGTTGGGAGGGTAGTTGTTGACCCGCTCCCGGAGGCCGGCCATGTTGAGCAACGCACTGACCCCATTGCGCCCCATCACGTCTTCCAGGGACATCAAAAACAGCCGGCCGATCTTGTTGGGATAGTAGCGTTCCGGCTCCTCCTCGGCGGAAACCCCGGCCGACTCGGGGCGGAGAACCTGCTCTTCGGTCATCGGCTCCTCCTCACAGGCTCCTGGATACCTATGGTCCTGCCCGCTCTGGTTGGTACACCAGTTATTGTACACGAAATCGCCCGCTTCGTCAACAGAAATGCGCCCGGCCGTTGTCTGTTACCTCGTGGCGGCGCCCTGTCCGGCCGGCTGAGCGGGGGCGGCCTCGCGTCCGGCCAGCAGGGGGCGCAGGAAACGCCCGGTATAACTGCGCTCCACCTGCGCCACCTCCTCCGGCGTGCCCTGGGCCACGATCCAGCCGCCGGCCGGTCCCCCCTCCGGACCCAGGTCGATCACCCAGTCGGCCGCCTTGATGACATCCAGGTTGTGCTCGATGACGATGACCGTATTCCCGGCATCCACCAGGCGATTGAGCACCTTGAGCAGGCGCTCGATGTCGGCAAAGTGCAGCCCGGTGGTCGGCTCGTCCAGGACGTAGAGCGTCCGCCCGGTGGCCCGACGGGCCAGTTCCGCCGCCAGTTTGACCCGCTGGGCCTCCCCGCCGGAAAGGGAGGTGGCCGGCTGACCCAGTTTGAGGTAGCCCAGCCCGACCTCGTGGAGGGTCTGCAACCGGGAGCGCACGGCCGGCACGTGGGCGAAGAAGGCGATGGCCTCGTCCACGGAGAGGTTGAGCACCTCGGCGATGTTCAGCCCCCGGTAGCGGATCTCCAGCGTCTCCCGGTTGTACCGCTGGCCCTGGCAGAGGTCGCAGGGGATATAGACATCCGGGAGGAACTGCATCTCGATCTGCAGGACGCCGGCCCCCTCACAGGCCTCGCAACGTCCCCCTTTGACGTTGAAGGAAAAGCGGTCGGGGCCGTAGCCGCGCATCCGGGCCTCGGGCACCCGGGCGAAGAGCCGGCGGATGGGGGCAAAGACCCCGGTATAGGTGGCCGCGTTGGAGCGCGGCGTCCGCCCGATGGGCGACTGGTCGATGGCGATCACCTTGTCCAGGTGTTCGATGCCGTAGAGGGCATCGTGGCTGCCGGGGCGTTCCCTGGCCCGATGGAGGGCCTGGGCCAGCCGGCGGTAGAGGGTGTCGTTGACCAGGGTGCTCTTGCCGGAGCCGGAGACGCCGGTGACGCACACCAGGCAGCCCAGCGGGATGTGCACCTCCAGGTTCTTCAGGTTGTGTTCCCGCGCTCCCACCAGCACCAGTTCCTTGCCGTTGCCCGGCCGGCGGTGCCGGGGCAGGGGGATGCTTCGCCGGCCGCTCAGGTACTGGCCGGTGAGCGAACGGGGCTCCCGCAGGATCTCCTCCAGCGGGCCGCAGGCCACCACCTCCCCGCCCTGCTCTCCGGCGCCGGGGCCCATATCGATGATCCAGTCGGCGGCCCGAATCATGGCCGCATCGTGCTCGACCACCACCACCGTATTTCCCCGGTCGCGCAGGTGCTGGAGGGTGCGAATCAGCCGGCCGTTGTCCCGGGGATGGAGGCCGATGGAAGGCTCGTCCAGGATGTAGATGCAGCCCATCAGGGCCATGCCGAGTTGCGTGGCCAGACGGATGCGCTGCACCTCACCCCCGGCCAGGGTGGTGCTGGAGCGGTCCAACGTCAGATAGTCCAGCCCCACGGCCTGGAGAAACTCCAGACGAGAACGCAACTCGCGCCCGATCGGGACGGCGATGGCCAGTTCACGGGCGCTCAGCGGGGAGCGCTCCGGGTCCAGCAATTCTTCCACCCAGGCGCGGGCCTGGTCCACCGACAGGGCGGCCACCTCGGCGATGGAGCGGCCGGCCACCTTCACCGCCAGCGCCTCCGGCCGCAGGCGCGTCCCGTGGCAACGGGCACAGGGCCGTGGCCGCATGTAACGCTCGATCTGTGCCCGCACCCGTGCCGAGGAGGTCTCCTTGTAGCGCCGACGCAGGTTGGGGATGACTCCCTCGTAAGAGGCCTCGACCTCCCGCATCTGCCCGCCGGGGCCGGGGTAACGCTGGAGGATGACCTCCCCGTTGCTGCCGTAGAGAAGGAGGCCCAGCTGGTCGGGGGTCAACTCGCGGACCGGAATCTCGGTGGAGAAGCCGTAATGGGCGGCCACCGAGCGCAACAGGTGGCGGTAGTACTCGCCGGCCTGCCGGCCCATCTCCCGCCAGGGGAGGACGGCCCCCTGTTCCAGCGAGAGGCTTCGGTCGGGGATGATCAGATCCGGGTCCAGTTCCAGCACCGTCCCCAGTCCATCGCACTCCGGGCAGGCCCCGTAGGGGCTGTTGAAGGAAAAGTTGTGCGGTTCGAGTTCCCCCAGGGAGATGCCGCAATGTACACAGGCCAGGTGTTCGGAGAAGAAGAGTTCTCCCTGGCCTTCCACCTCCACCAGGAGCACCCCGCCGCCCAGTCGCAGCGCCGTCTCCACCGAATCGGCCAGGCGGCTGCGTTCCGGGGAAAGCACCACCTCCCCCTCCCGACGCACGACCAGCCGGTCCACCACGACCTCGATGGTATGCGGCCGGTAGCGGTCCAGGGCGATCTCCTCGTCCAGGAGGCGGACCTCCCCATCCACCCGCACGCGGACGTAGCCGGCCCGACGCACGTCCTCCAGCAACTTCTGGTGGGCCCCTTTGCGCTCGCGCACCAGCGGGGCAAGGAGCATAAGGCGGCTGCCATCGGGGAGGGTCAGGAGGTGGTCCACGATCTGGGTGGGCGACTGGCGGACGATCTCCCGGCCGCAGGCCGGGCAGTGCGGCCGGCCGACCCGGGCGAAGAGCAGGCGCAGGAAATCGTAGATTTCGGTGATGGTGCCGACGGTGGAGCGCGGGTTGCGGCTCACCCCCCGCTGGTCCACGGCCACGGTGGGGGAAAGGCCCTCGATGGCATCCACCTCCGGCCGCTCCATCTGCCCCAGGAACTGGCGGGCATAGGGGGAAAGGCTCTCGACATAGCGCCTCCGTCCCTCGGCGTAGAGGGTATCAAAGGCCAGCGAGGACTTGCCCGAACCGGAGATGCCGGTGATGACCACCAGCCGGTTGCGGGGAATCTCGACATCCACATTCTTCAGGTTATGCTGCCGCGCCCGGCGAATGACAATCTGATCCAAAGGCCACCTCAAAGGAAAAAATCCAGGTATCCCATGATTTTACTATAAACGGGGACGGCCTGCAAATCGACTTATGGGGGTCTCACCGGGCCGATTTGCATCTCCGGGAAGGCTGTAGTATAATACCGCCCACTTTGCCAGGCCGCTTCGGGCCGGCCGAGGAAAGATGCACGAACTGGCCATCACCCAGCGTATTCTGGAAATCGCCCTGGAACACGCCGGCCGCGCCGGGGCCCGGCGCATCACCGACATTTACCTGGTCATCGGCGACCTCTCCTCGGTCGTGGACGACTCGGTACAGTTTTTCTTCGACCACCTGACTCCGGGGACGCCGGCCGAGGGGGCGACGCTGCACTTTACCCGACTCCCGGCCCGCTACCGTTGCCGGGCCTGCGGGGAGGAATTTACCCCGGAACGCGGGCTGGCCTGGCAATGTCCGGCCTGTCAGGGATGGAACGTCGAGGTCCTTCAGGGAAAAGAATTTTACCTGGAAAGCATCGAGGTGGAGTAACCGATAGGAGGAGAGATGCCGAAGATCGCCGTCGTCCAGGATATCCTGAGCGCCAACGACGAGATCGCCCGGGAAAACCGCCGGCGTTTTGACCAGGCCGGCGTGTTCGTCCTGAACCTCATGTCCGCGCCCGGCGCGGGCAAGACCAGCCTGGTGTTGCGCACCATCGCCGCGCTCCAGCCGGAACTGCGCCTGGGCGTGGTGGAGGGCGACGTGGCCTCCCAGGTGGATGCCGAGCGGGTGGCGGAAACCGGTGTCCCGGTCGTGCAGATCAACACGGGCGGGGGATGCCATCTGGAAGCCCACGCCCTCCGGGCGGCGCTGGAGAAGATTCCCCTGGAAGATCTCGATCTCCTGCTGATCGAAAATGTGGGCAACCTGATCTGCCCGGCGGCCTTTCCCCTGGGGGAACACCTCCAGGTGGTCATCGCCAGTCTGCCCGAAGGGGACGACAAGCCGCTCAAGTACCCGGCCCTCTTCGCCCAGGCCGATGCCGTCGTCATCAACAAGATCGACCTGGCCCCCTATATGGACTTTGACCGGGAGGCCTTCCGTCGCCGGGTGGAGGGGTTGAACCCCAGGGTGACCTTTTTCGAAATCTCCTGCCGCACCGGCGAGGGCCTGGCGGCCTGGGCCGACTGGCTGCGCCGCAGGCGGGCGGAACAACGGGAATCTGTGAGGAGGATAGGCGGATGCTGAGTGCCCAAGTCCTGGAACGATTGCGCCGACGCCTGGAAGAGGAACGGGAACGGCTGCGGAAGCACATCGCCGAACTGGGCGAGATGCTTCGCCAGGAGGACCGGGAGATCGGCTCGGCCGAGGACGATGCCGACATCGCCGCCCGGACGATCTCCTACGACGGCCTGCTGGCCCTGATGGAAAGCGAACGGGAGACGTTGGTCGAAGTGGAGGCCGCCCTCCTGGCTATGGAAGAGGGCACCTACGGACGTTGTGTGTCCTGCGGTCGGGAGATCGAGCCGGCCCGTCTGGAGGCCCGCCCCTACGCCCGCCGCTGCATCGTCTGCCAGGAGCGCGAGACGCTGCCCTAGCGCTCGGCCAGCCAGCAGGCGGCAAAATGTTCCCCGCCATAGTCCTTCCAGGGGGGTTCCTCCTGGCGGCAGCGCTCCATGGCCCGGGGGCAGCGGGTATGGAAACGGCAGCCGGGAGGGGGGTTGACCGGACTGGGGACATCGCCGCTCAGGATGATGCGCTCCCGGCGCAGGTTGGGATCGGGGATGGGAATGGCCGAGACCAGGGCCTGGGTATAGGGGTGGAGGGGGTGGCGGTACAACTCCTCCCGGCCGGCCAGTTCCACCAGTTTCCCCAGGTACATCACCGCCACCCGGTCGGAGATGTGCTCCACCACGCTCAGGTTATGGGCGATAAAGAGGTAGGTCAGCCCGAACTCCTCCTGGAGGTCCAGGAGGATGTTGAGCACCTGCGACTGCACCGAGACGTCCAGGGCGGAGACCGGTTCATCGCAGACGATGAATTTGGGGCGGAGGATCAGCGCCCGGGCGATGCCGATTCGCTGGCGTTGCCCGCCGGAGAACTCGTGGGGGTAGCGTTTGGCGTGGTCTCCGCGCATCTGCACCTTGTGGAGCACCTCCACCACGGCCTCGTAGCGTTCCCGGGCGCTCCCGATGCCGTGGACGACCAGCCCCTCGGCGATGGAGTGGCCGATGGGCATCCGGGGATCCAGGGAGGAGTAGGGGTCCTGGAAGATGATCTGCATGTGGCGGCGCAACGCCTTCATTTCCGAAGGCTTGAGGGCGAAGAGGTCCCGGCCCTCGAAGTAGACCTTTCCGGAGGTGGCCGGGATGAGGCGCAGGATGGTCCGCCCCACCGTGGTCTTGCCGCATCCCGATTCGCCCACCAGCCCCAACGTTTCCCCCCGGCGGACGGTGAAACTGACGCCGTCCACGGCGTGGACGTTGGCATAGACGCGCTGGAGCAACCCCCGGCGCAGCGGGAAGTACTTGACCAGGTTCTCGACCACGAGGAGGTCCTGGTTGGAGGAGACTGGGGAAAGCGCATCCATCCCTGATTTCCTCGCTCCGGCCACAACGTGCAACGTGCTAACGTGCAACGTGCTAACGTGCAACGTGTAACGTGTAACGTGCTAACGTGTAACGCGATTGAGCCAGCAACGCACCCAGTGATCCGTCTCCCAGGCCAGGAGGGGCGGCTCCTCGACGGTACAGCGTTCCAGGCCGTGGGCCAGCCGGGCCTCGCAGCGGGGGGCGAAGGTACACCCCGGGGGAAGGTTGATCAGGCTGGGGACGATGCCGGGGATGACCGCCAGCCGGCGCCGGACGACGCCCAGGACGGGAATCGAGGCCAGGAGGGCCCGGGTATAGGGGTGGAGTGGGTTGGCGAACAGGGTGCGCACGTCGGCCTGCTCGACGATACGGCCGGCGTACATCACCGCCACCCGGTCGGCCATCTCGGCGATGACGCCCATATCGTGGGTGATCAGGATGATGGCGCTGTCGAACTCCCGGCGCAGTTCCCGCATGAGGTCGAGAATCTGGGCCTGGATGGTCACATCCAGAGCGGTGGTGGGTTCGTCGGCGATCAGGAGTTCCGGTTCGCAGGCCAGGGCCATGGCGATCATGATGCGCTGGGCCATCCCCCCGGAAAGTTCATGGGGAAAGGAGCGCGCCCGCTTCTCCGGGTCGGGGATGCGCACCAGGCGCATCAGTTCGATCATCCGCTCCCAGGCCCCCTTCCGCTCCAGGTGGCGGTGGATGTTCAGCACCTCGGTGATCTGGTCGCCGGCCCGGAAGACCGGGTTCAGGCAACTGACCGGCTGCTGGAAGATCATGGAGATGCGGTTGCCCCGAATCTCCCGCATCTCCTCATCGCTCAACTTCAGCAGGTCCTGGCCGTCGAACCAGACCTCCCCGGAGACGATTCGGCCGGGTGGGCTGACCAGGCGCAGGATGGAATAGGAGGTCACGCTCTTGCCGCACCCCGATTCCCCCACCAGCCCCAGGACCTCTCCACGATGCACCGAAAGGTCCACCCCGTCCACCGCCTTGACCACCCCGTCGTCGGTGTAGAAGTAGGTGCGAAGGTTTTTGACCTCCAGGATCGCCTGCCCCATCGGGTTACCTTCTCCTGCGGCCGATGGCGTACATCGAGGCCCCCACGATTCCCAGGAAGAGGCCCAGGACGGAGAGGCCGTAGGACAGGAAACTCAGCCAGAAGGAAGCCGGGATGACCCGGATGACCATGAGAAAGGGAGCGAGCCATCCCAGCACGACCAATACAAAGCCGAGGGCGATCACGCCCCAGGGCGGAAGAGGTCTCATCGGCAAAGCCAGCAGGCGACCAGGTGGTCCGGCTCCGGCTCAAAGTACGGCGGCTCCTCCACGTCGCACAGGCCGGCGATCTTATGGGTGCAGCGCGGGTGGAAGCGGCATCCGGTGGGAGGCTTGACCAGGCTGGGCGGCTCCCCGGGCGGTACTTCCTTGAGGATGGTGGCGTTTTTGGCGTCCGGGTCGGGGGTGGCCTCCAGCAGAGCGTAGGTATAGGGATGGCGATGGCGCTTCAAGAGGGCATCCACCGGGGCCCGCTCGACGATCTTGGCCGCGTACATGACAAAGATGCGATCCGAAAAGTAGCGCACGGTGGAGAGGTCATGGGTGATGTAGATGACCGCCAGGTTGTGGGTCCGGCGCAGGCCCTCCAGGAGTTTGAGAATCTCCACCCGCACCGAGGCATCCAGCATGGAGACCGGCTCGTCGGCCACCAGGATTTTGGGTTCCATCACCATGGCCCGGGCGATGACCACCCGCTGCTGTTGCCCGCCGGAGAGCATATGGGGGAACTTGGGCAGGAAATCCTCGACCGGGGCCATCTTGACCTCTTCCAACACCTTGCGGATTCGGCGCTCGCGCTCCCCGTGGTTGCCGATCCCGTTGATCACCAGCGGCTCCTCCAGGATACGCCGCACGGAGAGGAAGGGGGGCAGGGCCCCGTAAGGGTCCTGCTGGACATAGCCCACATGGGAGCGGTACCAGCGCAGGCCGCGCATCCCCAGTTCGCTCACGTTCCGGCCTTCGAAGATGACCTGCCCCGCCGTCGGTCGGACCAGCCCCAGGATCGTGCGCATCAGGGTGGTCTTGCCGCAGCCCGATTCCCCGACGATGGCGATGGCCTCTCCCTCGGCCAGGTCGAAACTGACGCCGTCCACGGCCCGGACGTGGCCGGCGGGCAGGAATCCCCACCGCCGCAACTCAAACCACACCCGGAGGTCTCGGATGGAAAGCACCGGCGCTTTTCGGCCGGCCTCGGTCGGGAAAAGTTGGACACCTTCTTCCGTGGTCATGGGATGCACCTCACACATACAGCCAGCATTTGACCTGGCGGCCGTCCTGGACGACTACGGGCGGCTCTTCGCTACACCGCTCGAAGCGGGAGGGGCAACGTTCGGCGAAGCGGCAACCGATGGGCGGGGAGATCAGGCTGGGCGGCTGGCCGGTGATGAAATCGGGCTCCATATCGGCCCGCAGGCGGGGCACGCTGTCCATGAGTTTTCGGGAATAGGGGTGCAGCGGGGAGGCGAAGAAGCGGGGAGCGTCGCCCACCTCGACGATCTGGCCGGCGTACATCACCGCCACCCGGTCGGCCAGTTCGCTGGAGGTGGAGATGTCGTGGGTGATAAGGATGTAACTGACCCCCATGTTCCACTTGATCTGCTTGAGCATATTCATGATGTTGGCCTGGGTCAGCACGTCCAGGGCCGAGGTGGGTTCATCCAAGATGACCAGTTCCGGGGCCGTCACCAGGGCCATAGCGATGGCCACCCGCTGGCGCATGCCGCCGCTCAGTTCAAAGGCGTAGCGTGTGGCAAAGTCCTCCGGCACCCCGACCATCCGGAACATCTTGAGGGCCTGTTCCATGGCCTCCTTCCGGCTGATGCCGGTATGGATGATGGCCGGCTCGGCCACCTGGTCGCCCACCCGCAGGACCGGGTTCAGGGCGTTCATGGCGGCCTGGGGGACCATGGAAATCCGTACCCAGCGGACGTTCTGGCGAAAGTCCTCTTCTCCCAGTTTCATCACATCGGTGCCGCCCAGGAGGACCTGGCCGGAGTAGGTATGGACATTGCGGGGGAGGAGGCGCAGGATGGCCCGGGCCAGGGAAGTCTTGCCGCAGCCCGATTCGCCGATGATCACCACGGCGTCGTTATAGCCCAGGTCAAAGTCCACCTTGTCCACCGCCTGGACGACCCCCTTGGTGGTGCGGAAGTAGAGGACCAGGTCTTTGACTTGCAGCAAGCGTTTCTCCTCGGCCATCTCATACACCTCGCAACTTGGGGTTGAAGATGCGGTCCAGGGCAAAGCCCACCAGGGCGAATCCGAGGCCGGTGACCATGAGGAGGATGGCCGGCTCGATCACCCAGTAGTATTGCCCATTGTTCAGGGCGCCGTTGGCGTTGGCGTCGTTGATGACCTTGCCCCAGGTGGGCAGGGTGGGGTCCCCCAGCCCCAGGTAGGCCAGCGAGGCCTCCAGGAAGACGTAAGCGGGGATGAGCACCACCAGTTGGGGGATGAGCATGGGGATGATGCGCGGGACCAGGTAGAGGAAGACGATGCGCCAGTTGCTGGCCCCGTAGGCCCGGGCCGCCTCGATGTAGGGCGATTCCTTGATCTGGAGGAAAATGGCCCGATAGGTCTTGATTCCGGAGCCAAAGATGCTCAGGAGTATCACCAGCCCCAGCATGACCCAGATGCTGCGCTGGTAGAAGGTGCCGACCATGATCAGGATGGGGAGGAGGGGGATGACCATGTTGACCTCGGTGATGCGCTGGATGATGCCGTCCACGATCCCCCCGAACCAGGTGCCGATGGCGGCGATGATCATGGTCGTGACGGTGGTGCCGAAGGCGGCCAGCAACCCGAAGGAGAGGGCGATCGGTGCCCCCCAGAGCAGGGCGATCATCAGGTCCCGGCGGTAGTGGTCGGTGCCGGCCAGGCCGTAGAGTTGTCCGTAGGAGACGAAGGTGGCGTCCAGGTCGGCCCCGGCTTCGAAGGTCGTTCCCCGGAGAATCAGGGTGTAGGTGCCCTTGAGCGGAGTGGGTTTTTCCTGGCCGGGGTCGAGGAAGAGCACCTTCTCGGGGACAAGGTCCTGGGGGCGGATGGCGACGCCCGGGGGAACAAACTTCTCCAGGCGGCGCACCAGTTCACTATCCTGGGAGATGTGGTAGACCTCCTTCGGCCGCAGGTTTATCTTGGCCAGGCGAATCTCGCGGCCGTCCGGGGTGATCCAGGTCAGGGAAGCAAAGGTCTGGCGCGGGGACTCGGTGGAGGTGGGGTAACGCGGCCGGAAGAAGACGATGAGTTCCCGGGGGAAATCGTCGTAGGAGTAGTCGAAGGTGAAGGTGATGGTGATGGCCCGGGAGGTTTCGCTCAGGTCCACCGCCTCCTTCTTCCCCCCGCCGGTCTCGCTCTTCAGGACGATGGTTTCGGGGGCCTTTTTGCTGGCGAACCAGTTGAACCAGGCCGGCGGCGAGAGCCGGGGATATTCCTCCCAGACGCCCTCGCCCCCCTGCCAGAGCCGGACGGCCTCGTTATAGGGGATGGCGATGACCGCATAGATGGCCACGGCGACCAGGGCCAGGATGATCACCATCCCCAGCACCGCCGAGGGATAGCGGGCAATCTCCTGAAAGGTGCTTTTCAGCCTGTTCATTGTTTGGCCCCTCCGCCCACCTTGACCCGGGGGTCAATCAGGGCATAGACGAAATCGAGCACAAAGACGGTGATCGCCAGGAGGTAGGCATAGATCACCGCCTCGGCCACAATGACCGGCGTCTCGGTCTGACCGATGGCCTGGTAGTAGAGCCGTCCCAGCCCCGGCCAGTTGAAGACCGTCTCCAGGATGATGGCCCCGCCCCACAGCCCGATCAGGGTCAGGGCGAAACTGGTGACGATGGTGGGCATGGTGGGCCGCAGGATGTAGCGCCGCTCGATCATCCGGGAGGGAAGGCCCTTGGCCTTGGCCATCTCTACATAGTCCTCGCTGGAATAGATGAGGAAGAAGGTGCGCCAGTTATAGATCGAGACCGCGCTGGCGCTGATGAGCAGGGCCATGACGGGCAGAATCAGGTGCTTGAGCAGGCTCAGGGCATACATCAGGGGGTCCGAAGGCGGCGGGGCATCCACCATCCCGCCATAGGGGAGGATGCCCAACACAGCGGCGAAGATGAGGAGCAGGAAGATGCCGTAGAACCAGCCCGGGGCGGAGGAAGTGGGGGCCAGGGCGATGACCAGCCGGTCGAAGAAACTGCCATAGGCCCGGGAAAGGGCCAGGGCCAGGAAGACGCTCACGAAGAAAAGGATCAGGTTCGATGTGGCAAAGAGGACCAACGTGGAGGGCAGGCGTTCCAGGAGGATAAGCCGCACCTGCCGGGAGCCGCTGTCGCTGCTCATTTGCCGGGCATGTCCCAGGTCCAGCGTCAGGGCATTTTGCAAATAGATCAGGCTGCGAACCAGGAAAGGCGTGTCCAGGCCCAGCCTCTGCCTTTCCAACTGCACCATCTCCTCGTAGAGGCGGTTGCGCTCCTCCACGGGGAGTTGCCTCATGGCCTGATTGCCCATGATCTGGAGGGCAACTTTCTCGGTGATCTCCCCCTCCAGAAGTTTGTCAACATATCCCCCCATGTTGGCGATCAGGATGGTCAGATAGACGCCGATGACCACGGTGATGAAGAGGACCACCACCCGTACTCCGGTGTAGAGGGCGATGCGGCGCAGGGTCCGGAGCAGGGCAGACTCCCTCACGGCCGGCAGGCGCTGTTCTGCCGGCACGGCGGGGACGGCTTGGGCCATCTTGTACCTCCTCCTCGAAACCGAGGTAACGGTAGGGGGCAGGGCAAAACACTGCCCCGCCCCCTACCGCTGGCCCAGAAAGTCACTCCCCCGTTACGGGGCCGTGACAAACTGGGTGGACGCGAAGGCGGGAATGCTCACCGGTTTGACCACGACGGCGACCTCCAGCCGGTTGGAACCGGCCTCGAGTTTGGAGGTCACATCGGAGGTCAGTTTGACCTGCCACTTGCCGTCGGCGACGGCGGTGGCGGCTCCGACAAAGGCCAGGTTGCCCTTGGCGTCAAAGACCATGTACTTGACCTGGTCCACATCGGCGATGGGGTAGGGCTCGCCCTTGAAGGTGATTTCCACATCGAAGGTGGCCTCGCCGCCGATCTTGACGCTGTCCGGACCGGAGACCTCGGCCGTGGCCATGCGGGGTTCGGCGAAGCGCTCCCACTTGGTGGCCAGGTCGGGGTAGGCCAGGAAGCGCTTCAGGATGACCGTGCCCTCGACGGGGAAGGCGCGCTCCAGGTAGAAGGGGCCGGTGCCGATCCAGAAGTGGCCCTTGGTGCGCACCCACTCGTTCAGGTTGTCGTAGCGGGTCTTGGCCTCATCGGGCCCCACGAACTGGCCCAGCGTCGCCGCGTAGGGGACGTAGAGTTCGTTGGTCGCGGTGACCAGGTACTTCTTCAGGATGTCGATGCTCGGACCGGCGATGAAGGAGGTGTGCTCCACCGTCCGGCCCTCGCTCTCGGTCAGCGCCTCAGCCTTATCGGGCGAGAAGGCCAGTTCCTTGTTGCCCTCGGCCAGGATGGCCGGGACCAAGTTGTGCCAGGCTGCCTGGCCCTGAGCATAGTAGGGGAACCAGGTGGTGACGATGTACTCGGCGTCGAGATACCACATATCGTCATAGGTCTCGATGACCAGCGGGTCGGTGGAGAGGATCTTGACGCCCTTGAAGTGCTCCTTGAAGGCCTCGAAGGAGGGGACATAGGCCTCGTCGTAGATCAGGCTCTGGGTGTAGGCCCGGTCGAAGGTGAGGATCATGTTCATCACCACGTCGGCCGCCGAGAAGTTGCTGCCGTCGTGCCACTTGACCGTCTGGTAGAGGTCGGCCGGGTAGTAGACGGTGCACTTGGTCTTGGCCGTCTGGGTCTGGGTGAACTTTTCCCCGGCGGTGATAAAGGTCTGGGCGACCGGGTCCCAATCCACCCAGGCGTCGGAGGGCACCTCGATCTTGGGGGCGAAGGAGAGGTCGATCCAGTCCAGCGTCTTGGTCACCGGCAGGCCCTCCTCCACCACGCACTCGGCCCGCTCGATGCGCTGCGGCCAGTAGAGGCCGGTGTAGGGGTCGGGGACGACGCCCACATCGCCCGTGCCCCGGATGAGCATCATGTCATAGATCCAGTTGCTTCCGGCGATGGGGTTCCAGGGCTCGGTCAGGATGCTGGGCATGGCCATGGTGATGGAGCCGCCGATCTCGCCCTTGCGGCGGAGGGGCTGCGCCCACAGGGCGGA
>Ga0078972_1003494_pt1 | contig 46829 bp, 42 predicted proteins | sample YelNatPaOPGAMG01_FD_67568 | JGI IMG/M metagenome (GOLD analysis project Ga0078972, IMG submission 67568) | Hot spring thermophilic microbial communities from Obsidian Pool, Yellowstone National Park, USA - OP-RAMG-01 (SPADES assembly) (version 2) | ecosystem: Environmental > Aquatic > Thermal... | reverse complement strand
CTGCCCGTGGGATTGTCTCTCAGGTGGAGAGGTGTGCGGCGGCGGTTGGATATAATGGTGTGGTAGGTGTCGGTATAGGGGTGCCAGGGATCGTAGACCCTTCTTGCGGGGTCGTCTACAGGTCGCCCCATTATCCCAAATGGTTGAACGAGCCGGTTAAAGAGATGTTTGAGGATACCCTTGGGCTCCCGGTCGTCTTGGACAACGATGCAAACATGGCGGCGTCAGGCGAGGGGTGGAGGGGTGCTGCAAGCGGCATGGACAATTTTATCATGATTACCCTTGGCACTGGGGTTGGCGGCGGGATTGTATGCGGCGGGAGGTTATTCAGGGGAGAGAAGGGATTTACGGGAGAGATAGGGCATATGGTGGTGGACTTCGATGGCCCATCTTGTGCCTGCGGGGGGAGGGGATGCCTCGAGACGTATACCTCGGCGAGCGGGATACCAAACATCTTGGGAAGGCTAGGGGAGGGAGATAGGAGGAGGATTATAGATGCCGCTGGCGGGGATGTTTCCTCTGTCACACCAAGGCTCCTCTATGAACTTGCTAAGGGCGGTGATCCGTCTTCATCCCTCGCATGGAGGTGGTTTGGCAGGTACTTGGGTGTTGGTATCGCCTCCCTTGTGAATGTGACCGGGATATTCAATATTGTGATCGGTGGCGGCATCTCTAGGGCATGGGATTGCTTTATCTCCCATCTAGAAGATGAGATGAAGAAGAGATTATATAAGGAATCCGCCTCCTTTGTGAGGATAGTTCAGGCATCCCTTCTAGATGATGCCGGCATACTGGGAGGGGCAAATGAGGTCTTTAAAAGCCTTGGTAGTCATGGAGTGTGATGGAGCGGCAAGAAACCCTTTAGCCTCAGTTCTCCAAGTATCTCCACCCCTTCCTTCTCCTCTTGCATTGCGAGGAGGGCCTGTATCAGGCGATCTGCCACCCCCAGGTCATCACCAAAGTAGATGAGCCTTGCGGTGGGTATGGGCTTCAGCCTTTGTATGACGCGAAGCCCGCCCTTCCAGTCTACCTTGAGGTTACTAAAGGTATGCATCTCCATAGGGGTGAGTAGGACTGCCTTGTCACGGGCGTTGCCCAGCGAGAGCTCTTTGAGTAACGCAAATATAGAAGATGTTTCGGTGATTGTAACCTCTTTGTCCAATTCCGGCATCATATATTTTTTGAAGAATGCAGGCGAGATGGGGATGCTAGAGGCAAGTAAGAGCTCTGAACCCTTCTCCCATCCCTCCTTTCCGACGATGGTAAATATCTCCTTATCGGTTCCGTGCGGGAGCGGTAATGTTGCCGCAATCTCTTTGTATGGGGGCAACTTCCCTTTATTTTCCTCGAGGGTTATCCAGCTCACTATCCCGAAGGTAGGCCTTTTGGCCTTGATGTATTTGATCCCTTCGTCCGTCTTATTTATGTACCTCCCCCTTATCTCATAGCCGGTCTTTTCCTTGATGTAGTTTAGGAATGCCGCGATGATCGGTTCGGCGTCCTTTTGCGTCCCTTCCCCGCCAGGGTACCAGAAGACAAACTCATATGCGCCTGCATCTAAGGGCCTTAGCGGATATAATAAGATGAAAAGCGCTGCGGCAAGGCTGATAGCGAGACTAATAAATTTGAAGCGATGCCTCTCCATCCTCTTGGATAACTATTTTATATCTGGCGCCATGTCAAGCATTTATCCTCATCTGCAGGCGGATATCTTTTTTATTCTCATTTCTCCTTGACTTGTCGAGTGTTATGGGTAGTATGAAAATATCTTTTAAATTTCTTCAGGCTACCCCTAGTGCACGTCTTACCCTTTGGAAAGGAGGTGTTTTATGGCCTCACATATCACGGAATTTATAGAGCGCCACTTCCGCCACTTTAATGCAGCAGCGCTTTTAGATGCCGCTAGGGCCTACAAGAGGCACGTGGAGAAGGGCGGTAAGATGATGCTTGCGATGGCAGGTGCGATGAGTACTGCAGAGCTTGGTATATCTCTTGCGGAGATGATTAGAAGAGACAAGGTGCATGCGATAAGTTGTACTGGAGCCAATTTGGAAGAGGATATCTTTAATCTGATTGCACACAATCACTATAAGAGGATACCAAACTACAGGGAGCTAAAACCAGAGGAGGAGCTTGCCTTAAGAGATCAGCACCTAAACAGGGTGACCGATACATGTATACCTGAGGAAGAGGCAATCAGGAAGCTTGAGGGCGTGATTAACAAGTTCTGGGAGAAGGCGGCAAGGGATGGGAAGAGGTATTTCCACTATGAGTATATATATCAGTGCATAAAGAGCGGCGAGTTGGATCGATTTTTTGAGATAGACCCAAAGGATAGTTGGGTCATTGCCGCCTGTGAGAAGAATATACCGATATGGACTCCGGGCTGGGAGGACTCTACATTGGGAAATATATTTGTAGCAGCGATGCGGAAAGGGATGATCAAGGATTCTAGTATAGTAAAGGATGGTTTGGAGCAGATGAATACGCTAGTGGATTGGTATATTGAGCATTCGACCCCATCCCCAATAGGCTTCTTCCAGATAGGCGGGGGCATCGCAGGTGACTTTGCAATATGTGTGGCGCCGCTTATTAGGCAGGATTTCAAGATGCGGGTACCTCTCTGGGGATATTTCTGCCAGATCTCAGACAGTACCACCTCTTATGGTTCTTACAGCGGTGCCGTGCCGAATGAAAAGATTACATGGGAAAAGCTCGATCCAGATACACCTAGGTACATCATCGAATCGGACGCCACAATAGTCGCACCCCTTATTTTTGCGTATGTCTTAGGGTGGTAGATATAACATGTAGCGCGATAACGCCCGCCAATACAAAGGCAGAAATTGTGTTTATAGAGTGAGGCAGCATCCATGGCCTCTCCAGGACGTGAGGCATGGTTTCGCCTATGTAATACCAGATCTTATTCAAGATTACCCCGAATACAATCCCCATCACACCTATTGTGGCGATATATATAAGTGTGGCGGATTTGCCTATCTCCTTCATTATCACTGTTATGGTAACGGCATTCGTTGCCGGGCCTGCAAGCAGGAAGACCAGTGCGGCGCCTGGGCTCATGCCTTTGAGCATGAGTGAGGCTGCGATCGGTATAGAGCCCGTTGCGCATACATACATCGGTATCCCGACAAGGAGCATAAGCGGCATTGCGGTCCACGAGTTCCCCAAGTAGCTTCTTATCAATCCTGCTGGGATCAAATAGTCTATTGTCCCCCCTATAATTGTACCGATGATAAGCCATTTCCATATGTCGCCTACAAGTTCTCCAAAGGCGTATCTAAACATGGACACAAGTTTTTCTCTAAACTTGTGCGTATGCCCATTATCTCCATTTGCCATACATATATGGCATTCCTGATGCCCCACTGATTTGGCTACACTAGGACCTTTAAGGTTTATCAAGTCTACGAGGATCCCCGCTGTAATTGCGGTAACAGATGATGCGATGAGCCTAAACAACGCGAATACCGGTCCGAGGAGGGAATATGTGGCGAGTATAGAGTCCACGCCAGTTATAGGCGTAGCTATCAGGAAACTTACCACACTCCCCTTGCTTGCGCCCTTTTTGTCCAGCGTTACAGCCGCTGGTATCACACCACATGAACAGAGCGGGAGCGGAATCCCTAGTAGCACCGCCTTTACAATGGAGGCAAGACCCCTCTTCTGTAGGTGCAGCGAGATCCATTCCACCGACACAAATATATGGAGCAGGCCGGCAAGTAGAAATCCTATCATGAGATAGGCGCTCATTTGGTGAAATAAGTGGAGGCTTGAGAGACCGATGCCTTTGATGATACCTGGTATGTTTCCTAGGGAGGTGGACATTTATATACTATATAATTAAGAGCTGAAGCGGTGTAAAGCAATTTGGGTAAAGAATTTGTTTTCTAGTATTGGATTCTTGTGATATACTTTAAGACATGTATCTTAACTACTTCCACTTTCGGATGGAGCCATTTAGTAATACGCCTGACACGAGGTTCTTGTACCTCTCCAGGCAGCACGAGGAGGCGCTTGCCGCCATATTGTATGGGATAGAAAACAGGAAGGGATTTATGCTCCTTGCTGGGGAGGTTGGTACAGGGAAGACGATGCTCTCCCGCGCAATCGTATCGGGACTCCCGGAAGAGGTGTTCGTTTCTGTCATACTAAATCCGATGCTCTCCACCACTGAGCTCCTTGAGGCCATAAACGATGACTTTGGTAACGATATGGCGCGAGGTGCCAGCGGGATAAAGGGCGAACTAGATGCCTTAAACAGGTTTTTGCTTGCGGCGTTGGAGAAGGGTAGGAACGCAGTCATCTTGATAGATGAGGCGCAGCACCTTTCGTTTGAGGCCTTCGAGATGTTGAGGATGCTTTCTAACCTGGAGACGGAAGAGGCAAAGCTCCTCCAGATAGTCTTTATTGGCCAGAAGGAGCTGGACGAGATGCTATCTAGGGAGGAATTTAGGCAACTTTCCCAGCGCATATCGGTGCGGTATCTTTTGGGAGGGCTTTCCATGGAGGAGACGGTGGAGTATATATTACACCGCCTCTCCATTGCCGGAGGCGACGGCTATGTGCAATTTGAGATGCCTGCCATCGCCCTTGTCCATTCCGGCTCGAGGGGTATACCACGGCTTATAAATTCTATATGTGACCGTGCGCTATTGGAGGCATATGCATCTGGCAAGAGGATCATCACAAAAAAGATCGTGAAGACTGCCATAAAAGACATCATGGGAGAACTGAACGCAAGGGGGGTGTCGGCAGTGCGCAAAAAGAGATTATTTAGCAGGTCTATCTGGGGGAGATAGGAATATGTCTGTTATAATGAGGGCATTAAAAAAGCAGAGTAGAGAGGGTGAGGGCGAGAGCGTCTCCTTGTGTGACGACGAGGGATTTTTCACTGGGAAAGACTCTTATATCAGGGAGAATTGGCTACATTCACTCTTTGGCGGTGGCGGATCAAAGAAGGTCAAACTCGCTGCGTTAGCGGTACTCTTTGTATCTCTCTTTGCCATAAGTTTTTATATCTGGACGAAGAGGTCCAAGCCAGTTCCGCCGCCAACCGAGCTCGCGGAGTTTAATGAATCGCTAAAGACAAAGGATAAAGATGAGGGCAAGGCCAATCTCTCCAAGGACGAGGTCTCGTTGGAAAGGGCGTATGCCGAATACAAAGGTGGAAACTTTGATGCTGCGATCGATTTGTTTAAAAAACTGGTTGAGTCTGGTGGTGGTGTGGAGGCCATAAATGGGCTCGGCCTCTCCTATCTCAAGAAGGGATTGTACTCACTTGCAGAGGAGGAGTTCAGGAAGGGGATAGAGCTAAATCCTTCATGCGCCATCTGCTTCAACAACTTGGGCTACCTGCTTTCTCTCAAAGGAGATGTGGCTGAGGCAAAGAAGAGCCTCGAGAGATCAATAGCGCTGGATCCTAACTACGGTGACCCGCATTTTAATATGGCGGTTTTGTTTGAGAAAGAGGGGGATGTAAGATCAGCAGTCTGGCATTATAAAAAGTTTCTAGAGCTACGCGGCGGCGTGAAGGACGATGTTGGCGATATGGTAACGAGGAGGATTTCAGAGCTTGGTGGAGAGTAGCGAGATGGTAAGTAAAAGGTCTATAGGTTTAGACATAGGAAGCAGGTGTGTGAAGGCGGTCTGCCTTGAAGGGTCTCGGGATGAGGGCTATCGACTCGTTGGATATGGGTTTTTGGATTGTGCAGACGGTTTGGATAGGCTACGCCTTGTCTTAAGAGATTGGCGACTTCCTAAAGGGGCATTACATCTAAATATAGAGGATAAATCACTAAAGATAAGACGTGTTGACATTCCAAAGATGGATGATCGCGATATAGAGAATGCGCTTATGTGGAGTATGAAGGGGGTTATAAATGACGACCCAGAGAGATTTGTGTTTAGGTATATCAAGATTCCGCCAAGTTATGTCAGCGCTAGTGGAAAGATCCCGCTCGTTGCGTTTGCTATATGTAAAGATGTAGTAGAAGATCGCCTCAAGTTTGCAAAGTCCATTGGACTTGGAAGACCTTTATCTATAGAACCCGATTCGGCAGCGCTGGCGCATCTCTTTTCGAGCTTTGAGTATATAGATGCGACTAGTGATGCCGTTGTATTAGATCTTGGTCACTCGATCACAAGATTTGTTGTTGTAAGCGGCGGCAATATACTTTTTTCAAGGCCATTTAGTTTTGGCATAAGCAGCACCCTCCTTTCGCGCATAGAATCATCGATGGGAATTAGTAAGAGTGATGCCGTCGCCTTAGAAAAGAGGTTTTTAAAATCGAGATTGAGCGAGGAGGAGAAGGGGCTTATTGAAAAGTTACTTTCATCCCTTTTTAAGGAGTTTGCAGAGGAGGTTACCCGCTCTATTGAAGGATATCTCCTTGTATTTCCCGGAAGGAGCATATCTAAGATATATCTCTCTGGCGGTGCTTCGCGCTATGGCGGTCTGCTTCGTCATCTCCAGAATGAGATTGGTATGGATATTGAGATGCTGGATCCGTTTAAGTACATAGACACAGGACTTTTTGATAAGGCAAACCTTGATACGGCAGCCGCGTCTCTTGCGGTTGCCTGTGGTCTTGCGTTGGAGTGATAGATATGCACATCAACTTTCTCACAGAGACGAAGTTTAGATTTGACGCCGGTTCCGTATCTTCTTTTGTAAAAGGATTTAGGTTCAACAACCTCACCTTGATTATTGTAGTATGCGCGTCCATCCTTTTTATGGTATCAGCCGGTGTGATTCAGAAGATGAGGCTAAATCATCTGCAAAGAGAGAGGGCTCGGGTAGAACGCGTATTAAAGGAGGCGGAGAGGAAGGCGATTGCAGGGGGTGTTGTAGTGGCTGAGACGAAGGGGAGGGAAGGTGCTATAATGGTATACAAGATGCGCAGGGATTTGTCCGATGTCATAAGCGATATCGTGGAACAGATCCCCGCAGGCCTTGTGGTGGAGCAGATAAAGGTGGATGGTCTTGGTGGTAAGATAAATATTATCGGTACGGCGCCGGATCAAAAAGAGGTGGCGATGCTGATGGAATCGCTCTCTTCTGCAGGCAGGAAGGATGTAAGTCTTATATCCTCATCTGCCTCAAAGGAGAAGAGTGAAATGAGGGTAAAATTTACAGTACAGATTCAAATAGGCGGAGGATCGAATGGGGCTCAATAAGGATATAGACTGGAAGGGAGAACCGAACAACCGCGAAAAAATGATGTTCGCTGTGCTTATAATAGGCGTCATTGTTGTATTTATAGTTCGGATATGGATACCAAGCTCCACCTCCATTTCTATGTTAAAATCGGAGATTCAAGGCCTGCACGAGAAGTTAGACAAACTGAATGCAGGACTTCGGGAGATGGAGTCAAAGACCTTGAGCGAAGCGGGGGTACAAAGCAGTGAGTATGATGCCGCTGCGCATCGGTTGTCAGGTGCGCCGGAGACCGCGCTCATGTCACTTTTTACGGATGAACACTTGGGGAGTAGTGTCTCGATATTGGAGGTTTCATTTGAACCGCTAAAGCAAGGCGCAGGATACATAGAGAAGGCATTTAAATTAGTGGTGCAGGGCTCTTTTTTCTCTGTCAGCGAGTATCTAAAGGGGCTATATAACGCCCCGTTGCTTATAGTTGTGAACGATATTGATGTTAAGTTGGCAAATGAATCAACAAGTGCTATAATTGCCGAGATAAAAGGAGTTGGATATGGGTGGTAAAGGATTCTCTTTTACACTTGCTTTAATAATATTCTCTTCCTTCGTCTTTGTTTCGGTATGGGCAGATGATGCGGCAAATAACAAACCTTCCGGATTAAATCTGGAAGGTTTTGCGGGAGGTTCCGGGGAGGGCGTGAAGTGGATAAAGAATCCGTTTATAAGAGAGATAGACAATGTTTCGCTAGATGAGCTCCATTTGACGGCAATAGTCTACAGTCCAAATGACAGCGCTGCGCTTATAAATGGTCAGGTGCTCAGAAAGAACGACAGAATCGGTTCCAATGAGATATTGGATATCACAAGGGATAGGGTGATTGTAAGGAACGAGGGAAGGATATTTAACCTGGTGTTGAAAGGTAAGTAATTATGAAGTGGCGTACATTTATTTTTGTGAGTATCTTAGTCTTCCTTCCTTGTGTAGGAAAGGCGGAAAAGCTGTACAGTATTGAATTTCGTGGCGCTGACATAAAAGATGCAGCGAGGATGCTGGCCAAGTTAGATGGGCGCTCTATTGTCATCCCTGATAAGGTGCAAGGGTCTGTTACAGCCAGCTTTGAAAACACAACGCTTATGAACGCGCTTAAGTCTATCCTCACGACAAATGGTTTTGGATATGTGATGGACAACGATATAATACAAGTCTTTTCCCGTACCGATCTGGAAGAGCTAGGTGAGGATCTCATCGCAAGGACATTTGATCTGGAGTATGCTAAGGCAGATGCGATATTGTCTCAGGTTCAGTCTCTACTCTCCCGCAGAGGTAAGGTGACAGCGGACGCCCGCACAAATTCCATCACAGTGATGGATACACCGGATGTCATTGCAAAAGTTGGAGGGCTCATAAGTGGTTTGGATAGGCAAGGCAAGCAGGTTTTGATAGAGGCAAAGATAATGGAGGCATCTTTAGAATTTATAAGGAGCCTTGGTATACAGTGGGGTGTTACAAAATCCGGAGGCAAGATAAATATAGGTGGTCTTACCGCCGTTGGGACGGATGAACAAGGGAGGAGCCTAATGCTGAATGTCCCTGCCTCTGGCTACCGCGGCAGTGCCCCCATATCTGGACTGGGGCTAGTATTAGGCAGTTTTGGTGGTGTGTTGACAGATGCGCAGATATCTGCCGCAGAGAGGAATGGCGATCTGAACGTGTTGGCAAGGCCAACTATTGTAACACTGGACAATCAACCAGCCAAGATAAGGAGCGGAACCAAATTCTATGTCAAGACGACCGGCGATTTCAATATAGGTGGCACGACAACTACCCAGTCCAACCTGCAGGAGATAAATACCGGCATAGAGCTTAATGTTACTCCGCACGTTGCCGGAGGGGACTTTATTAAGTTAGATATCGTTGCCACTCAGTCTGAAGCAGATTTTGCGCAGGCGATAGATGGAATACCTGCAGTGGATGATAAAACCGCCGAGACATCGGTACAGCTGCGCGATGGCGAGACTACAATTATTGGCGGCTTGTTTAGTCTGAAAGATGCTAAGACAGTGCAAGGTATACCCGGCCTCATGAAGGTCCCTATCTTTGGCAATCTATTTAAGAGCAAGACAAAGACGAAGTCAAAAAGAGAGCTCCTCATATTCCTTACGCCTAGGGTGGTTGATTCCGCCGTTGCTGAACTCCCCTACTTTGAAGAGCCGGAGAGCATGTTTAACCCTGCGCCTCCGAAAGAAGATGAAAAACCAAAGAGGATAGTGAAAAAGAGACGGCCTTGGTAGTATGTATTACCTCCCAAACCTCCCCATGAGGACGCCTTTATCAAGTATATGACCACTCATGGCCCTTTCCACCGCCTCCTTTGTGGAGTTGGGAGGGAGGCTAAGCTTTGTATCGAGAGCGTATATCTTGAAAAAGTACCTATGCGCAGGTCCTGGGGGAGGACATGGCCCTCCGTATCCAACCCGCCTGAAGTCGTTTATCCCCTGTAGCGTGCCGTCTCCAAGTTTGTCTACCTTTGGGACATTCTCCTCGAGCCCCTTCTTGTCTGGAGGTATATTGTAGATTACCCAGTGCACCCATGTCCCAACCGGTGCATCTGGGTCATCGGCGATGATGCATATGGATTTTGTGCCGGCTGGCGGTTGTGACCATGAGAGCGGTGGCGAAAAATCTTCACCGCTACAGGTATATTTCTTTGGTATCATCCCCTCGTGGGAGAAGGCCCCACTCTTTAGTTCCATTGTCATTGCCGTGCCCTCCATAAATATGGTTGTTAATATGGTTACCAAAAAGGGTATAGAAAGGCGTTTATTCATATCCCAGCTACTAGTATTTTTTTCTCCCCTATGCAACTAGATTTGTTGTTTTGGATATTATATCCCATGTCTCGACAGATATTTGACAACTTTTTTAAGCAATGGAGCCGATAACTATGATAAAGATGGGCTTTGGCAGGTTGTAATACTTTATTTGAAGGAGTTTTTTGTTTTAATCTGTGCGCGTTGGTGATAAGATGGGATATATGAATCGGTTTGTATTGGCAATCCTTTTATCTCTCTTCCTTACTGCCTGCGGTTCAGGATACAGGCATTCTGGTACAGCGCCTGATAACCATAATAATTCCGGAGGCGCGGAGACACAAGGGCCTGTGACAGGTAACACAGATGGTAGCAATCAGGGTGCGCGGGACGATCAAGGGGGTGGTGCCCCTCAAGGGCCATCTGCGGCGTGCACCGGTGCCTGTGATGCTGGTACAGGTAGTGCTTCAGGTGGAGATGCCTCCACAGGAGCCGGGGGAAGTTCCAGCGACGGAGGGGGCACATCTATTGGTAATGGTGAGGACGGTGAAACCTCAGGTGATGGAGATGAGGGGTGCGCAGGTGGGGCGGCACCTTCCCATTATTACCAAGATGCCGATGGCGATGGGTACGGAGGGATGACCCTAGAGATCACCGCCTGCGAGGCGCCATCTGGCTATGTAGCAAACAACTTGGACTGCAATGATGCGGATCCTTATGTAAATCCTACCGCAGACGAGGTTTGCAATGGCATTGACGATAATTGTGACGGCAAGCTAGAGGATTCTAAAAATTGTGGTTGTCTTGGGTCGTTGGCTAGATACCAGCCATATCCGAGCATTAATCATTTTCCGTATGATACATCGCCAGAAAGCGAACACTCCTTTAGCAGCCCTGGTCGTGAACCGAGCGGCGTCGTGTATATCCCGGCATATGATAGTCTGTTCATGGTAAGCGACGATGGTTATATACTTCGCCTGTCGACCGATCTTTCAGTGCTGAAAGAGTGGTATGTAGGCGGTGATCTGGAGGGTATTACATATAATCCCTCTACAAACACTATATATGTGATTGTTGAGGGTGCACAGGAGGTACGCGAGTACACGTATACGCCTGGGAGTGGAGCACTTACCTATATAAGACATTGGAATGTCTCAAGCATCATTCCATATTATATGGACAACCAGGGTATTGAGGCGGTGACGTTTGTACCTACTTCGGCCTCAGTCCAAGGGGGCGTCTTCTACATTGGAAATCAGCGCGATGGAAAGATATACATCGTAGAGATAGATCTTCTTGGCACAGAGTCTTACGAAGCCCGCCTCTTTCCAAACGCGCCGGAAGGTATTAATGTCATCGCACCTCCTACAGACATTGCTAGTGATATCTCAGGCCTTAACTACGAGGAAAAGAGCGGGCTTGTGTATGCGATATGGGATGGCTCAAATAGAATGGGTGTCATCGACACCAAGACCAACCAATACCTCCTCTTGTTTAAGTTGCCCTCTGCTGAAGCTTCGGGCGCTACAGAAAACGAAGAGGGGATAACAATTGATGGGTCGTGCAGGATTTTTGTGGCCGAGGACAAGATATCAGGCAAATCATATGGTCGCATGAGGCGGTTCGACCCATAATGTCTTTGTGCCGGATTGTTTAAGGGTTAAAGGCAAGGTCATCAGACGCCATATTTTGTGAGGAGTTCTGCTATCTGGACGGCATTTAGCGCCGCCCCTTTTCTCAGGTTGTCCGCTGTTATCCAGAGCCAGACCCCATGTTTTACGCTTTTGTCCTTCCGTATCCGTCCTACAAAGACCTCATCCTTTCCTGCGGCTTCCGTCTGGAGTGGATATAGGTTTTCTGATGGATTGTCCAGCACCTTTATCCCTTGAGAGGCAGATAGGATGGTACGTACTTCTTCCGGACTTAACTCTGTTTCAAACTCTACGTTTACCGCCTCAGAGTGGCTGATTAGTACAGGTACCCGCACCGCAGTTGCGGTGATCTTTATATCCCTATGCATAATCTTTCTTGTCTCGTTTATGACCTTCATCTCTTCCTTCGAATATCCATCCCTTTCAAATTCGTCTATGTGCGGGATACAGTTGAACGCAATCTGATGCGGATAGATCCTAGGCGAGACCTCTCTTCCATTTAACACCTCTGTTGCCTCGCGCCTAAACTCCTCCATTGCCTCCCGTCCTGCACCCGAAACAGATTGATATGTTGAAACGACCACGCGCCTTATCCTTGCCATTTTGTCTAGTGGCGCCAGCGCAACGACCAGCTGGATGGTAGAGCAGTTTGGATTTGCTATGATCCCCTTGTTCTTGTACATGAGTGCGTCTTCTGGATTTACCTCTGGCACCACAAGCCCTACTTCCGGATCCATTCTGAAGGCAGATGAGTTATCAATGACTATGGCGCCCTTCTTGGCTGCAATCGGCGCAAACTCAAGGCTTATATCGCCTCCACCAGCAAATAATGTGATATCTATTCCATCGAATATAGATGGCGTAAGCGATGTTACTTTACATGATTGGCCGCAGAACTTGATTGCCTCGCCTTGAGACCTTTCCGATGCCACTGGTACCAAGCGGCCTACTGGGAACCTCCTCTCTTCCAGAATGGAGATCATCCGTGTTCCGACAAGTCCAGTTGCTCCGACTACTGCTATGTTGTAGCTCTTTTTCATGGCGACTTACCTTGCAAAGATTATGCTCATGTCTTCGGCCCTACCTTTTTAAACAACGCCTCTAGTTGGGCCTTCTGCCTGAATTTTAACTCCTCCGCCTCGGCCTCATCCCTTCCGAATTTAAAGTAATCGCAGAAGTTTGAACGATCTTTTTCATAGACAGGTTCGGCCTGCGGTTCGCGGCAACTATTTGCATATGCCTCATCATAGAAAATGCACTGGAGGCACGAGTGGAGGTCTTTGCCACATGTGGGACATTCGTCTCTCCTGCCTATTCCAAGCTCTGTATCAATTACGGAGCCACAGAATATGCACTTTTTTGGCTTGGGGTGCTCTGAGGTGTTCATAAAACACCTTCTTTGTTGTTTTGATCTAAAAGTTCCTTTTCTAGCGAATGTGGCCATCTCCCCTTTATCTTGTTGAGTATCTGCTTGCTTTTCCTCAATGTGATCAGTTCCTCTATGATACCAAACATGACATAGCTTGTTGATATAAGGAATATTGTAACCTTTGGTTCAAGAGCCATCACAAATATTGCACCGACGATTGCTACTAACGCAAAGAATGACCACCTCCTTTTGAAGTGTATATTTTTGAAGCTGCGGTAAGGTACGGTGGAGACCATAAGGAGCGAGAGCAGGATAGTTACTCCTACTGTAAGTGGGCTGCTAGTGCCAACAGAGAAGGAGATGAAGTCAAAGAATATAACCATTGATGAGAGGACGGACGCCGCTACCGGGATTGGGAGTCCTTGAAACCATGCCCTTTCAACTGTCTTTGCCTGCACATTGAATCGGGCGAGCCTCAACGCCCCACATGCAAAATATAGAAATGCCGCTAGCCATCCGATCCTCCCCATACCTTCAAGCCCCCATGTATAGATGAGTATTGCCGGCGCCAGTCCAAACGAGGCAAGATCGACCAAGGAGTCGTATTCTATACCAAACTCGCTTTCTGCATGGGTGAGGCGCGCTACTCTTCCGTCCAAGAAATCAAATAGTCCAGCTACGAGTATTGCCCATGCGGCTTGGATGAAATTTCCGCTGAGCGACTGGATAGTGGAGTAAAAACCTGAAAAGAGGCTTGCCGTAGTGCAGAGATTTGGCAGGATGTAAACCCCTTTTTTAATCCCCTCTCTTTTTAGCGCTATTACGTTATTATTTGATTCCATCATTCTAACCTCCCTATGATAGTTTCACCGGCCCTCACATCTTCGCCTACATCTGCAAGTATAACTGTGTCAGGAGGAAGATAAAGATCTACGCGCGAGCCAAACCGTATCATGCCGAATCTCTCGCCCTGTGCGATGAAATCCCCTACTTTAAGACGACACACGATCCTCCTTGCTATAAAGCCAGCTATCTGTACGAGAGTTACGGTCTTGTCTGGCGCAAGTTCTAACACGACGGCATTTCTTTCATTTTCCTTAGAGGCTCCTTTTGCCGATGCGATCAGAAACCTCCCTTTGTTGTAAAACATCTCCTTTACCCTTCCAGAAAGTGGTGCGCGGTTTACATGCACATTGAAGATCGACATAAATATGCTGAGTTTTTTTGCGGGGGTATTTGTATAAGGGTCTATGCTATGTTCATCTCGTTCGATCACTTTGCCGTCTGCAGGCGATACAACAATGCCGCTCAGCGGCGGTGTACGCCTCTCCGGATCCCGGAAAAAATAGGCCACGAAGAGCGCAATGGCAAACGTGATAGTAGCGAGGATATGCAAGCCAAGCATAAAGAGCGCAACGGAGGGGGCAAGAAAAAATGCGATAAACGGAATCCCCTCCCGCGCGATTGGAGACCTCCTCATTCTAAACATACATGTCCTTTAGTCTAGTTTCCCTCGAGGGCGCGATATTTCCTAAGTATTGCCTCTATCCTATCTTTTCCGAGCAATTTCTTCTTCTTCAATTCCTTGATCCTCGCCTCTTCCTCGGGTGTCAGATATGTCCTCTTCTCAAGTTCGGACAGTTCGGATTCGAAGAGGAGGTGATCATTGTAGAGGCGTGCCAATACCTCGTCCCTTGGGCTATATTTTTCTATGAGTTCAACGTCCCTCTTTTCCATCTAAGTACCTCCTGTTTACTGTTTATATGCTATGTTAAAGGGAATAGGGTGTCAAGAGTATAACACCTCTATGCTCTTAGAGGGTCTCCATGTCTTTTATAGATTACTAACATCTATATATGATCAATTGATCCAGTGTCTAAGAGACTTGCTGACAAGATAGATTGAGATCTAGATCGACTTAATACTGGATTATTTGCTGAAAGGCGGCTGTGACTTTTAATATCCCTTGCCTTTCTGCAGGAACTAATCTATTTTGTATACCATTGCCGCGGTGGTGGAATTGGCAGACACGCTAGACTTAGGATCTAGTGCCGTTAAGGTGTGTGGGTTCGAATCCCGCCCGCGGCACAAAATAGAGAAAGGGGTTTTATGGCAGATATAAAGACAGGGGTAGAGGATATAAGTAGTGTATCCAAGAGGGTAAGGGTAGAGATTCCAAGTGAGATGGTCGGGGAATTTTTTAAGAAAGAGCTTGAGAAATGCGCCAAGACGGCTGAGATAAAGGGTTTCCGAAAGGGAAAGGCGCCTCTTTCTATTGTAGAACAGCACTACATGCATGATATAGTAAAGGGTACCGTATCTAATCTTATAGAGAGTACGTATTTGGATGCGATTGCAAAAGAGGGTCTTACACCCATCTCGGAGCCCTCCATTGAACCCGGCACATTTGATAGGGACGGACCATTCTCTTACTCTTTGACATTTGAGGTCTATCCGAGTGTGGAGATAAAGGGATATAAGGAGCTAAGGCTTACACAGCCCGAGGTAGTGGTTACGGATGATGAGGTTGAAAAGGGGCTGGAGGAGCTGCGTGAACGCGCAGCCTACCTTGAGCCGTTGCCGGATGGGGCGTGTGCGGACGCAGGTGTAGTCCTTACGGTGGACATTTCAGGAAGTTTAGTGGGCGATATCAACAAGAGACATGATAGTAAGGATGTTACTATTGAGTTGGGGAAGGGGGCTCTTTTAAAGCAGGTTGAGGATGGTTTAAAGGGTGCGAAGGTTGGCGAAGAGAGGACGATACGGGTGGATTACCCGAACGATTTTCATGATAAAGGGTTGGCTGGCAAGACTTGGATCTATAAGGTCAAGATAAAAGATATGAAGAAGAAGATCCTCCCTCCGCTCACTGATGAATTGGCGAAGGAACTCGGCGATTACAAATCTCTAGAAGAGCTTAAGACACAGGTCAAAGATTCCATTGTAAGCGCCAAGAATAGGGGCGCGATGATGAGATTGGCGGATGAGGCGCTATTTAAGCTTATAGCTGATAACAAGTTTGAGGTCCCTCCTTCTATGGTGATGGGTGAACTTAGGAGGATGTATCTAGAACTGGCTGATAGGCTCTCCGCAAGGGGGCAAAAGCCAGAAGATGTGGGCATAACTGCCGAGGGTTTTATAAACGAGAACTTGGGTGTTGCAGAGACGCGGACAAGGGTTATTATCATATTGGACGCCATAGCGAGACAAGAGAATATAGAGGTATTGGACGGCGAGGTGGATGCGCGGCTGGAGGCGATAGCGAACGAGATCAAACAGCCATTTGATAAGGTAAAAAAGTATTATGAATCACACAATTTTATTGATGAGGTGCGTGCGCGGATCAGGCGTGAGAAGGCAATAGATCTTATCCTAAAGCTTGCAACATCAAGCGCGACTTGATTATTGGCCAGCGGTGTTTTAAATATATGATCTACATGTTACTGTAACCATATTTTTATATGAGGGCAAAATTGGTTGATTTTTGGATATGGATTTGAAATTATTGGTGAGGATATATTCTTTGAGGATGTATTTTTTAAGGAGGTTTTTCATAAAATGTCATTTGTACCTATAGTAGTAGAACAGACAGGAAGGAGCGAGCGGGCATACGATATATATTCCCGCCTCCTAAAGGACAGGATAGTATTCCTGGGTGAGCCCATAGATCACCATGTGGCAAATATTGTGATTGCAGAGCTTTTATTCCTAGAGGCGGAGGACCCGGATTCGGATGTGTTTATGTATATCCATTCGCCTGGCGGGGAGATTTCAGCTGGTCTTGCGATCTACGACACTATGACCTATATAAAACCGGATGTGTCTACGATATGCTTAGGTGAGGCGGCGAGCATGGCGGCGCTCATCCTTGCCGGTGGTGCCAAGGGCAAGCGGTTTGCCTTGCCGCACTCCAGGATTATGATACACCAGCCGCTTGGGGCGTTTCAAGGTCAGGCGACTGATATTGATATACACGCCAAGGAGATGTTGAGGGTCAAATCGGAGTTGAATCAGATATTGGCTATGCACACAGGTAAACCGATTGAAAAGATAGCTACCGATACGGAGCGCGACTATTTTATGACGGCAGAAGAGGCAAAGGCCTATGGCCTTATAGATGAGATTGTTTGGAAGAGGGGGATCGAACGAAGCAAAAAGAGATAGTAGAGGTCTTATGGGCAATAACGGACGAGAGAGAGAAGAGGGTGGGAGATATCTTACATGCTCCTTTTGTGGGAAGAGTCAGAGGGAGGTTGGAAAACTTGTAGCAGGTCCAGAGGTGTTTATATGCGATGAATGTATCAAACTCTGCTATGAGATAGTAACAGATCGCGGGTTTGAACCTAGTGGTAGACATCTTAAGGGATTTAATGTTCCACGGCCTAAGGAGATAAAGAAGATACTGGATGAATATGTAATAGGTCAGGAGCGCGCCAAGAAGATACTCTCTGTGGCAGTATATAACCATTATAAAAGGATAGGCAATATCAAGAAGACGTCCGGCGATGTAGAGCTGCAAAAGACGAATATACTCCTCATAGGTCCTACCGGCACTGGAAAGACGCTCCTTGCCCAGACCCTAGCTAAGATCTTAGATGTCCCTTTTACAATAGCCGATGCCACCACCCTTACTGAGGCGGGTTATGTTGGTGAGGATGTGGAGAATATAATTTTAAACCTCTTACAGGCGGCAGATTATAATAAGGCTCTTGCTGAGAGGGGGGTGGTTTATATAGATGAGATAGACAAGATCTCCAGAAAGTCCGAGAGCCCATCTATCACTCGCGATGTCTCTGGTGAGGGAGTGCAGCAGGCCCTTCTTAAGATATTGGAAGGCACGCGCGCCAATGTCCCTCCGAAAGGTGGCAGGAAGCATCCACAACAGGAGTTTATCCCTGTAGACACTACAAATATCCTCTTTATCTGCGGCGGCGCATTTGTCGGATTGGAGGATATTATCATGCAAAGGATTGGCAAGAAGAGAATGGGATTTGGTGCCGAACTCAAGTGGAAGAAGGGGATGGATTTGGGTGCAATTCTTGGCCATGTCACTGGGGACGATCTTATTAAGTATGGGTTTATACCTGAGTTTGTGGGAAGACTCCCTGTGATCGCGGCGCTTGACCCCCTTGACGAAGATGCTATGAGAAGGATACTTACTGAGCCAAAGAACTCAATCATAAAGCAGTATAAAAGGCTTTTTGAACTGGAAAACATAAGGCTTGATTTTACACAAGGGGCAATTAATGCTATTGTAGATAAGGCAATGCAGTCTAAGGCGGGGGCGAGGGCGCTTAGAGGTATATTGGAGTCTGCAATGTTGGATGTTATGTACGAGGTTCCTTCTATGGAGGGATTGATGGAGGTGGTAATAGACGAGGATGTCATAAACGGCGCTGGAAAGCCCGCTCTCGTTTATAGGGAGAAGGCAGAGAGTGCCTAATCTATTTTGCATATGGGGGTGATATGACAATGGAAAACGAATTGAACAACAAGGATAATATTGTGTTGGTACCGCTCATGCCACTTAGAGATTTGGTTGTGTTTCCGCACATGGTTGTGCCGCTCTTTGTTGGCAGGGAGAAGTCAATTTCCGCAGTGGACGAGGCGGTCAATAAGGAGAAGGATATACTATTAGTTGCGCAGATAAATCCAAAGACCAACGACCCTACCAAAGATGATATGTACAGTTTTGGAACGCTCGCCGCTGTACTTCAAATACTTAGACTACCTGATGGGACTATAAAGGTCCTTGTGGAGGGCAAAAAGCGGGCCCGCATAAAGGCCTTCCTTCCGAATGAGAACTTTTTCCTAGTAGAGGCCGAGCCGATAGAGGAAGATGATGAGGTGACGGTAGAAGTTGAAGCGCTAATGAGAAGCGTAAAAGATGCATTTGAAAACTATGGGAAGTTGAACAAGAGGATTCCTCCAGAGTTTTTGAGTGCTGTGGCTAAGATTACGGAACCATCTCACTTGGCGGATGCTGTTATTTCACATATCATGTTAAAATTGCCGGATCGTCAGAGCATACTGGAGATTACAACACCAAAAGATAGGTTAGAGAAGGTTTTGAGTGTTATCCAAGGCGAGATAGAGATACTTCAGGTGGAGAGAAGGATCCGTGCTAGGGTCAGGAAGCAGATGGAAAAGACGCAGCGGGAATATTACCTAAATGAGCAGATGCAGGCTATACAAAAAGAACTTGGGGAGCGCGACGAATTTAAGAGTGAGATACAAGAGCTTGAAGAGAGGCTTAAGAAGAAAAAGATGTCAGCTGAGGCAACCCAGCGCGTCAAATCAGAACTCAAGAAGCTCAAGATGATGTCTCCAATGTCTGCAGAGGCTACTGTGGTGAGAAACTACATCGATTGGATACTGAGTCTCCCGTGGGGCGAGATGACTGAGGAAAAACATGACATCAAAGAGGCAGAGAGGATATTAGAAGAAGATCACTATGGTTTGAAAAAGCCAAAGGAGAGGATATTAGAGTATCTTGCTGTTCAGAGCCTTGTTGGGAAGATCAAGGGTCCTATACTTTGCTTCGTTGGTCCTCCGGGCGTTGGAAAGACTTCGCTTGGCCGATCCATTGCACGCGCTACCGGGCGGAAGTTTGTAAGGATTTCGCTTGGCGGGGTCCGCGATGAAGCGGAAATTCGTGGGCATAGGAGGACGTACATAGGCGCCCTGCCAGGCAAGATCATTCATGCCCTGAAGAAGGCCGGATCTTCCAATCCAGTTATACTCATGGATGAAGTGGATAAAATGAGCGCCGATTTTAGAGGCGATCCTTCATCTGCACTGCTTGAGGTCTTGGATCCGGAACAGAATTCCACATTTGTCGATCACTACCTAGATCTTGAATACGACCTTTCGCATGTAATGTTTATAACAACTGCAAACACGCTTCCATCAATTCCTCCACCTCTTCAGGACAGGATGGAGATTATAGAAATCCCTGGATATACTGAGGACGAGAAGCTGGAGATTGCAAAGCGTTTCCTTGTCAAAAAGGAGATGGAGGCAAATGGTTTGACGCCCGAGAATATCAGTTTTTCCGATAGCGCCCTAAAGCTCATCATCAGGCGTTACACTCGTGAGGCTGGAGTGCGAAATCTGGAGAGGGAGATAGCGTCTATCTGCAGAAAGGTCGCCCGCAGGATTGCGCAAAATAAGGACAAGAAGGAACACATAAAGATTACGCCAAAGCGAGTGCAGCAGTATTTGGGGATACCAAAGTATAGATATGGTCTTGCTGAAGAGCAGGATCAGATTGGTATATGCACAGGACTGGCGTGGACTCAGGTTGGAGGCGAACTTTTGACTACTGAGGTTGCAGTTGTTCCTGGGAAAGGCAAACTCATCATCACAGGTAAATTGGGCGAGGTGATGCAGGAGTCAGTCCAAGCAGCCGTGAGTTATGTGCGATCAAGGGCGGAGTCTCTTGGTTTGAGCAAGGACTTCTACCAGAATATTGATATACATGTGCATATGCCCGAAGGTGCGATCCCAAAAGATGGACCGTCTGCAGGTATCACAATTGCTACCGCCATTACATCAGCGCTTATAAAGGTTCCTGTTAGGAAAGATATAGCGATGACTGGGGAGATAACGCTCCGTGGAAACATCCTTCCTATAGGCGGACTTAAGGAAAAACTCCTTGCCGCAGTGAGGGGGAAGTTGAGGAAGGTGCTTATACCAAAGGAAAACGAGAAGGAGTTGAAAGAGATATCCAGCAAGTATATTAAAGACCTGGAAGTGGTGCTGGTAGAGCATATGGATGAGGTATTGAGGCATGCGCTGCTGGTAGACAATCCGGATGAGATATTTAATAGGAGGCGTGAAACCCCTCCCAATGGGACAGAATCATCAAAGGGGGGCACATCTACTCATCCGGTGGTTGGAAATGACAAGATGGATGTAAGTAGAGACGTAGCAGGCGTCTCTTAAAAGGGTTTGGAGTGGGCGTTTAGCTCAGTTGGCTAGAGCACCTGCTTTACACGCAGGGGGTCGCAGGTTCGAGTCCTGCAATGCCCACATTCTTTGCAAAACGAACTTTCTATTTACATATTATTATGATAACGGAAGGGGAGTCCGGTATCCCTTTTTCAGGAGGAGCCAAGGGAGGACTCCCCACCGTTATTTTTATGGCAGGCTTTTAAAATGACGGTGCGTTTGGAAGGCCATCAAACATTTCTCTTATGCCTGCGGCGAAAGGTGTGCTTGCAGATATATTTTGGCTATCATTCCTTGTGAGCTGGATCTTCCTGATTTCTCTTGGTCTATCTAATGGGCTTACATATAGCACTATATTTGTCACACCAGCCTCTCTTATTGTGATGAAGATATTTTTTAGGTCATCTAGATCTCTTATTGCTATTGGTTCATCTGAAAGCTCCTTCACTTCTATTGCATCTAACATCATTTGCCTTGGCGGTATGCCTGCCGCCTCCGCCGGTGAACCACTGTCGATATGAGTAATAACAAATCTTCCTTGATTATCCCTCTGTATCAGCATACCAAAATCGTCGCTTTTTATGGCAGTCTTTACCGGTTCGAGTTTTGCTGTGATTAGTGTAAATGACATCATGGTATAAATAGTTGAGTTTCCCACCTTCTGCGGCCGCATGACGTTTATGTGGACTGGCATGCCGGGTTTTGTTTCATGCATCCATTTGAGAAATCTTGTCACTTCAAAGGAGTTGTCAATATCTATATCAAGCATTCTCCCATCATTTGTGGCGATCAGTGTGATGATATCGTTTGGTTTGATTCCGGCCTGCTCTGCCGGCGAACCATAGTCCACCCATGTCACTTTTGCACCGGGCATACCTTGTGGGAAACCGCTCTGTACCCTCTCGAATTGTGTAAATTCATCTATCGTGAGCCCAAAATCGCCACGTACATACTCACCGTTCTTGTAGATGGCGTTAATCACTGTTAGTTGATCCCATATAGGCATTGCAAACGAAAGACCCTTTGATCCCTTGAATGTGAAGGTATTTAGACCGATCAGTTCTCCATCTTCATTTAAGAGCGGACCGCCGCTGTTTCCTGGGTTTATCTCAGCATCGTGTTGAATAGTAAATATAGGTGCGCCGCTTTCAGCTGCAGGTTGGGATACTATGCCCCTTGTGACCGCCGCCTTTGGGAGACCTAGTGGATGACCAAATGCAAACACTACATCGCCAGCCTTTGGAGGATTTTTGGCTATGTGTATTGTAGGGAGTGGAAATGGGCTCTGTATAAGGAGGAGCGATGCATCCACATTGGAATCTTGGACGGGTGCGCCGTTTATCTTGCTGGGCAAGACGCGGACATTGTTCACCACCCTCTGGTCTGGCATGGTTATGCTGATGAACTTGGTTTCATCTTTGGGTGTAACGTGGTTATTGGTGAGCACAAAATAGGTACCCTCTGGAAAGACTTCGTCTGGGAAGACCTCCTTTGGGTCAAGTATAACGCCACTTCCAGACCATCCCATTCCTTTTGCGTCCCATCCATTTACCATCACGACCGATTTTAATGCCTCGGCTATCATCCTTTGATGGTTTGCATCAGAGGGGGATGGTTTTCTAAGGTATACGGCTTCAATTGCACTGGATTGGTTTGGCATAAGACCGTAGTTAGTCTGCGTGCGGATCTTTGTTGCTATTACGCCACTTCGCCTTGCGAGCCATGCGAGGAAGCCTTCGTAGTTCGAGACACCGCTCCATAGATAGCGGTTTGTAATGAACTGGTTAAGTTCTGTTGGTGTTCGCCTCCACCTATGATATGGCGGGATCTTGACCGGCTCCGCGCCGTAAGCCCACGGTTGCGTCGGTCTACTATCTATTGGTCTTACCTCGGCTCCTCCCATATCTCCTCCTTTTTATTGTGTTATGCTGAATTTTAGCCTCTTCCTCTGAAAAATATATTTGACAAAAATTTTTCTGCCGTTCAGTGCATATTTTCCCGCATAAATCTGGGAAAGCTGCGTATTTATGCCGTTTGCCAGACCATGATTTATTGATAACGGCAATCTTTGAATCGCATTCCCATTCATACCCTGCCTTTCTGATACAAATTATAGGCTATGAATTTTGTGGCTTGACATCACCGCCTCTTGGTGAAATAGTCTTTAAAAAATAAGCACATCCAATCAAAAAAAGGGGGTGTTTATGGATGTAAAGGGTGGAGCAGGGCTTCCTGAAAATGCATATCGTGAGCTGAGGCCGGGCGAACGCTATATACCGGTCGTGCCGCCAGATGCAGCGGTGGCTCAAATGACGTTTAGGTCTATCTTCATAGGAATACTCATGTCCGTCCTCTTTTCGGCGGCTGCTGCCTTTTTAGGCCTTAAGATTGCCCAGGTCTTTGAGGCGGCAATACCGATTGCTATCATAGCCATAGGACTTGGTTCTATCCCAAGGAGGAAAAATACCATACTTGAGAATGTCATTATCCAGTCCATAGGTGCGGCATCTGGCCTCATCGTGGCGGGTGCTATATTTACCCTTCCCGCTATATTTATATTGGGATTGGACAGCCTTACTAACTTCTTCCAGCTCTTCTTTGTCTCACTCCTTGGTGGAGTGCTGGGTGTGATGCTTTTGGTACCGCTTAGGAGGTATTTTGTATCTGACATGCATGGTAAGTATCCTTTTCCAGAGGCCACGGCTACAACAGAGGTGCTCGTTGCCGGAGAGAAGGGAGGGAGCGGCGCAAAGGTGTTGGGCTTGGCCGCTGTGATAGGCGGAATATACGATTTCCTCTCTATGACATTCCATACCTGGGAGGAGACATTTACAACTGCTGTCATTCCCATTTTTAATACATTTACCAGCAAGTTAAAGATGGTTTTTAGCCTGAATACTGGCGCCGCTGTAATGGGATTGGGTTATATTGTTGGGCTCCGTTATGCAACTATCATAGTCTGCGGTTCTCTCCTTTCGTGGTTTGTCCTGATTCCGCTCCTTGCCCACTTGGGCTCTTTTGTATCGGTTCCAATACCGCCGGTTGCAGACAAGTTGATTTCGCAGATGAATGCTGATGAGATATTTAAGAACTATGTGCGCTATATCGGGATAGGCGGTATATTTGCTGCCGGCGTGATCGGAATTGTGAAGTCGTGGAAGGTGATAGTAGATGGGCTCACCAAAGGGATAAGCGGTGTTTTAAAGAGCAAAAAGGGTACAGAGGAAGTAGTAGAGAGGACAAATTTGGACCTTAAGATGTCTAGCGTCTTTTTGTCTATTGTCATATCTATCCTATTTATGTTCTTCTTCTTCAGGTATTCTGTCATGAGAGAGCAGGCGAATCCTTGGCTTTTTGGCCTGATTGCCACCGTTGTAGTCTTCGTAATCTCCTTCCTGTTTACGACTGTCTCTGCACAGGCGATAGCTATTGTGGGCATAAACCCCGTCTCGGGCATGACACTCATGACACTCATCTTGGCAAGTGTGCTCCTTATCTCTGCGGGGCTTAAAGGAGAACATGGGATGTTGGCTGCACTCCTTGTGGGTGGGGTGGTGTGCACTACACTCGCTGTGGTCGGTGGCACCATCACAGATTTTAAAATCGGTTACTGGATAGGCGCAACGCCTCGCGCGCAGCAGATATCAAAGCTGATCGGCAGCCTCTTTGCTGCGGCAAGTGTTGGTATTGTCATTGTTATACTAAATAAGGTCTATGGCTTCGTTCCGTCGCCAGAGCATTCAAATCCACTTCCTGCACCACAGGCAAATGCTATGGCGGCTGTTATAAAGACATTTATGTCGGATGCCCCAGTTCCATGGATGCTTTATGGTGTTGGTGCGATTATAGCCCTAATTGTAAACTTCCTCGGCATTTCGCCCCTTGCCTTTGCGCTGGGCATGTATATCCCGTTATCGCTAAACACACCTGTGTTTCTTGGCGCGCTGATTGCTCACCTCGTTTCGAAGAGCGCAAAGGGCGATGAGTCGCTGGCATCCAAGAGGCGCGAGAAGGGGACTTTGATCGCCTCTGGATTTATTGCCGGTGGCGCATTGATGGGCGTGGTAGGAGCCATCCTTACGTATATTGCCCAGGAGAGCAAGAGGAAGCTTCCTGACCTTGGGCACTATGTGGGCGAGGTGATAGGGAAGCTCCACATAGGGAAGCTCCACATCACCTTGAACGAGTTCTCGCTCATCATGCTTGCCTTGATCTGCATATATCTGTATAAGAGCGCCAAGAAGGCGGGCTGATATTGAATCGGCTCTATTTTGATCCTGATTGGGGGGTGTTTTAGGGGATATCTTCGTCTTGTATCCAGCCGTTTTTTAGTCCAACTTTATAGAATGCATCTATCGCCCTCTCAAACTCCTCTTTCTTTAGCCTCCTCGAGAGTATTGGATCTTGGGAGGCGCGATGTGCGGGGAAGTATTGACTCATCAGTGCGACGAAGGTCTCTTTTGAGATCTCTTCTGCGATGAACTTGAGGACCTTTTCTGTGTCTGAAACATCCAAAGGAAGCACAAGGTGTCTTATGAGGAGGCCGCTCACTGCAATCCCCTCTTTGTCTAGTTTTAAGTTGCCCACCTGTCTGTACATCTCTTTTATGGCCGCCTTTGCAGATTCTACATAGTTCTGCACGCCTGAGTATGCGGCCGCCTTTTTCTCATCAAAGTACTTTAGGTCTGGCATGTATATATCTATGATTCCGTCGAGGAGTCTTAACGCCTCTCTGCCATCGTAGCCACTTGAGTTATAGACGATTGGGACAGATAGCCCCATGTCCGCCGCTATGGCAATGGCCGCAATGATTTGTGGGACTACGTGTGAGGGGGTGACGAGGTTTATATTGTGACACCCCCTCTTTTGGAGCGAAAGCATCATAGAGGCAATTTCACGTGGTGTACTTAGGATCCCATTTCTTAGCTGACTGATTGGATAGTTCTGGCAGAATACGCACCTCATGTTGCATGAAGAGAAGAAGATGGTGCCAGAACCCCTCTCCCCTGATATGGGCGGTTCTTCACCGAAGTGTAGGTTTGCACTAGCTACCTTGGCTATCTTTGCGGTGTGGCAGACACCAACCTCTCCTTTTATGCGGTTTATCTTGCACCCCCTGGGACAAAGGAGACAGCTTTTTAGCATCTTAAACCCCTCGCCAGCCCTCTTTGCGAGCTCATTTCCTTTGAGTAGGTTTAGATAGCGTGGATACATGAGGGGTGTTAAACCAGATTAGCGCCCCGCTTTCAAGGGATTTAGAGGGGGCTTATATTGATGTAGACCGACTACCATTCAGGTATTCAGGCGTGGTCCTGCGGCAACTCTGGGGTAGCGGTCTGCCGATAATACAAGTGAAAACAATTGCCTAACCTTTGGAAAGGGTATATAATGTAGGCATAACACATTGTTATTACAGCGTTTTTTGGGGTAGAAAATGGTGCAGGGAATAAAGGATAACGCAAAGAAGGTTATGAGTGAGGCGCTAGCCTTTAGGCGGACCTCTTTGAAAAATAATGGAGAAGGGGGGTTTGCAGAGAGGGTCAAGGCATACGGGTCTATCAAGCATGCCGCTGGAGGGGAAGGGATTTCAAAGGGACGGCTGGCGGCGCAATCGGCAAGGATCTCTTCTTATGCGGGGAGTAGGCTGTATCCAAAATTGATTACAAAGGTGCAGGCGCTTCGCCTTGCTACATATGCCCCTATCATACAACATGCGTCGCGCACGTTTGGGGTGCCGGTGGAACTTATATGCGCAGTGATACTCCAGGAGTCCGGTGGAAATCCAAAGGCGGTTTCACACTGTGGGGCACGTGGGCTCATGCAGCTTATGCCAGCTACTGCACGCCGACTCGGTGTTTCAAATCCACATGATCCATTTCAGAATATCATGGGCGGTACAAAGTACCTTCGCGAACTCTTGAATAGGTTTGGAGGCAATATTGCCCTTGCCATAGCAGGTTATAACGCAGGCGAGGGGAATGTTGAAAAGTACGGGATGAGGATACCTCCATTTGCGGAGACTAGGGCATATGTCCCAAATGTCTTAAAGTATGCGGATACAATATGGCGCCTCCTTAGGGGAGGCAAAGGTGCGCAACTTGCCTCTCGCGGCGCCACCGCTCCTTTGAACGATCAATCATACTTTAGACCCATCTTGAATTTTTCACGCCGCGCCTAGTTCTTTAAACATTTTTCAAAAATCATGTAACTTTAGTTGGTTTTTTTGTCCTCTGTCTTTGTTTCCCCGCCGCTACTTTCTCCTTCGCCCGCGCTTCCAGCACTTCCGGTACCCTCCATGTTAAAGCTAGTCCTCCTTATAAAAAACCGGTATATGCCGCTTGTGCTCTTTCCGCTGTACTTGTCACGAATAGTGACTTGAATGGTGTAGATGCCTGGGGTTAGGTCGGTGGGGAGCGGGATAGGATTTTCAACCGCGAGTATCTTTTTGAATCTATCCTCCAATACCTGCGGTTTAGAGAGCAGGTTTTCCTGATTTATCTTCTCTATACCTTCTGGTGATATAACCTTTATATCCTCCTCGATCCATGCAAGTTTACCTTTCTTTGCAAATCCCTTTACATCAAATATAAGATACAGCACCTCGCCGGGGCTATAACTTGCCTGCGGCGTCAGTTTATCAGGCGAGCCCACAGCAAACCGCACATTTATTAGCTCTAGATCTTGGTGCAGATTTATCCCCAACATGTCTGTAAGTTCCGTGCCGGGGAGGAAATTTAACCTGAAGTTGTTCGAAAATAGGAAGTTGTGTCGGTTCATGATGCCGACAGTAATAGTAGAGGCGGTGAGTGCGATTGCGATGAATATGCTTGCGGCGCCTTTTAAATTCCTTGGCGCTTTGATGACTACAGTCCCTGCTGCTACATCGCCTCCCCTAACATGCCGCGGCGAGAGGAACATGAGCATCCATCCAAGCGGGTTTGCATCTAGTATGAGCCAAAAGCTCCTTATTAAGATGCCTGCGAGAGTTAGTCTCCTTCCGTCTTCGTGGCATATCTTGTATCCAAACACCCACTTCCCTGGCGTGGTTTCTGAGACGAGTGGTATTACGACGAGGTAGATGATTATTGCGATCGGCATGCAGAGGAGGACGAATTGGCTTATGAGCGCCTCTTCTGGATTTAGGATGAGGACGTAGCCTATAATGAATGAGAGGAAGAAAATACTATCTATTATGGATGCAATTGTCCTTATTGTTCCAGATGCAGTCTCTTCTTCAGAGTACTTGTATGGTGTTTTGAGGCTATACTTCTTTTCAACAGTGGTCCCTGCTATGATATCGCCTAGCCGTTGTCTCATGGATGTCTTTTCCATGAGCATGAGTGCGATTGGAAATAGGAGGTAATCTATTGGACGAAGCGCGTTTCTTATGAATGCCCTTATGATCCCCACATCTTTCCCATTTTTCCTCTTTACAAACATCCAACATATAAATTTACCTATCGTTGCGCCAACCACGCTTTCTGACATAAAGTAGTAGATAAAGACTATGATAAGAAATGCGGCATGTAATAACATGCCATGTTTTCCGGTGATGGGTATCTTGTAATTTATGGAACCCAGTACAAACTTTGTATACAGGAATGCTACCACCCAATAGATATAGAATATGACTACGCAGTCTATTAAAAATGCTGAAAACCTATCTTTGAGATCGGCAACACGGATGCCTAATTTGGATGCCACCTCTTCGTGTGCAGTTTCCCCTTCGCCGCCAGCGTCCTTTGCCCTGTTCCTTATCGGTGTAGTTTCATCTTCCGCCTCTAGTTCCGTGAGCTCCTCATCCTTTATCTTTTCGATGTCTATGAGTTCGCCGTCTTTTTCGCCCATTCCTTCCATCTTGTCTCCTTCTCCATTATGAGTTCTGGTTCATCCGTTACCACCATGTCTACTCCTATCTCTACACATTTTGCCAGTTCCTGTCTAGTATTGATGGTCCATACAAGCACCTTTATGCCGTTTTTGTGTGCCAGCTCCACGAGCCCCTTGCTCGTGTATGAGAACACAGGTCCGATATGAGATAATTTTAGGAGATTTGCACCCAGGGCAAATTTTAAGAATAGAAGTGGGTTTGGCCCAAGGAGTAGCGCCGTTGGTATGCGCGGAGAGAGTTTTGATACATGCCTTAGTATAAATGGAGAAAACGAAGATACAAGGACGCGCTCGTATAGGCAGAAATAATTTATCTCTTCTACCACTGTCCTTGCAATCCAATCTCCATCGCCCAGTCTTGGTTTTAGTTCTATATTGATAAACATGTTGGTATTTGCCAGGTATTCCAGCGCCTCGGCGAGCGTTGGTATCTTCTCGCCCTTGAATCTTGGGTCAAAGAGTTCGCCAGCGTCTTGGTTCAATACATCTTTATAAAGCATTTTGTGTATCAATCCATGGGATTTAGTGGTAAGGGAGAGGTCTGTCCCGTGGAATACGACAGGGGTCTTATCATATGTGAGGACTACATCCAATTCAACGCCGTCAAACCCAAGTTCCTTCGCCTTTTTGAAGGCCGCAATTGTATTTTCCGGTGCGTATTTTCTAGCCCCTCTGTGTGCAAGGATCAGGGGAAAGGCATGATTTATTTGTATCTGTTTACCAAACATTACATATCACCTCTCATGAAATATTGGACGAGGGATATTGCAACTATCGCCGCCGTCTCTACTTTGAGCACGAGCCTTCCGAGGCTTACGCTTGCAAAACCATAGCTCATAGCCTTTTTTACCTCTTCCTCTTCAAAGCCGCCCTCTGCGCCTATCACGATTATGGTGGTTTTATCTATTTCCCCTTGTGCAGGTATCATGCCCTTGAAATAATCTGATATCTTAATCCTCTCCTCGCCCTCGTAAAAGATGATCTTATTCTTGTATCCTCCCGCGTCTTGTATCATCTCGTCGAAGGGTTTTATGTTTTCTACATGTGGCAAAAATGGAAAGCCAGACTGTTTTGCCGCCTCCATCGCAATCCTATTCCACCTATCCACCTTTTTTACAGTGCATTCACTTGAATACCTTGGCACCGTCCTTTTAGAAGAGAATGGGACGATCCTCTCTACGCCCAATTCGACAGACTTCTGGACTATGAAATCCATCTTGCTGCCCTTTGTTATCCCGATGGCGAGGGCAGTGCGGGGTATCTCAATGGATGGCAACACCTCCGTTATCCTTATAAACACCTCTTTCCTTGAGACAGATGAGATGATGCCCTTGAACCTTTTCCCCTTCCCGTCCGAGATGATGAGCGAGTTTCCTTTGGTAAGTCTTAGGGCATTTAGGATGTGATGAGCCTCTTTGCCGCCGATTGATACCTCGCTTCCGACTTCAAATTCACCTTCTATCATGAACTGCGGCATATCTTTGTCCCCTTTTGGCCTTGTCAAATATATCCCTCTATTATATCGGCTATGCAGGCATTTGCAATAGCATCCGGATTCGTCCGTGGCAAGTTCGTGCTAGTCCAAAACTGGATCCAAAGCGCCTTTTCCTTGACTTAAACTCCTTCTTCGTGGATATAGTTGGGTAGATTAGATAGGCAGGGGTAGAATGCGCAAACCTTGGGTTATTATATCTACTACGAGGGGAAGATCATCTTCAAGGCCATCGGTCCTTTCCCAAGTGGCTGGGATACCAGTCATCTTGCACCTCCTCCAATCCTTTACCCAGGCGGCAGTTCAAGACATCATTTTAATTTTGGATGAGGAAGAAGAGGAGTTGATACGCAGTGCTTTGGGAGACATGGATGTTACATATATTTGCTGCACAAGGTCAGGTTCTGCCTTAGACAGTCTATCTCAGGCGCTAGGTAGAATTAAGAAAGATACAGACCTGGTGCTTGTCCTAGATGGCAACATGCCATTTTTGCAGGCAGAAAATATTCTAACATTTGTGGATGGATTTAGCGACCTTTCTTCCAGGGCCGCCATCCTTGTTACAGCGCCGCCGAGTGAGGATTTGGAGTGTGGCGATGTCTTGTGCGGCGGGAAGGGTAGAGGCTTTGACAACGGAGGCAAAGGTACCAAAGGGTCTTTGAGCGGCAAAGAGGAACATGTGTACACCGGCATCTTTATCTCTGAGGCGGGTTGGCTTAAGAAGGTGCTTAGGAGCTTTGAGGGGAAGCAGGGAACAAAGATACAGGATTTTGGTTTTTGGATTTGGCAGACGGGGTCTGCTTCTGGTGTTGCAAAGGCGCATCTTGATCCAATCTGGGAGTCCTTTATCCGGATAGAGACGTATGAGGACCTCGCCTCTGCAAATGAGCTCGGTTATAGATTGGTTGCCGAACACTGGATGGAACACGGTGTAGAGATGCTCCTTCCTCAAACGACCTTAATAGATCTCTCAGTTAAGATAGAAAAGGGGGCGCGTATCGGGCCCTTTACCGTTATCAAAGGAGATACGACTATAGGAAGGGGATCTGTTATCGAGGCCGGCGTTTGGATATCTTCCTCCAAGATAGGCGCCTTCTCTCACATAAAGCCATATAGCGTTTTGGATGGGGTGGTGATAGGGAGGCATGCAGAGATAGGACCTTTTGCCCGCCTTAGACCTGGCTCAATTGTTGGCGAGAATGCACGCATAGGCAATTTTGTAGAAGTCAAAAATAGCCGGCTTGGAAAGGGCGTCAAGGCAAGTCACCTGTCATATATAGGCGATGCGCTGGTTGGGGAGGGGACAAATGTTGGCTGTGGCACCATCACTTGCAACTACGATGGCAAGAAGAAGCATAGGACTGTAATCGGAAGGGGCGTCTTTGTGGGAAGCGATGTCCAGTTCGTGGCGCCTGTCCGTGTTGGAAACGGCGCTGTGATAGGCGCCGGCTCGACGATTACAGATAATGTGCCTCCGCGCTCGCTTGCCATCGCGAGGGCGCGGCAGGTAAATATAAAAGGATGGGTGGATAGAAAACGGGATGCAAAGGGCTAGGCATTTGGGGGTAGTATGTGTGGCATTGTTGGATATGTTGGGAGGCGGGATGCGGTTGGCTTGTTACTAGATGGTTTGAAGCGCTTGGAATATAGAGGATACGACTCTTCTGGGATAGCGGTTTTTTCCGGCGGCCGTGTAGAGATAGTTCGAGCAGTAGGAAAAATACATGAATTGGAATCGCTTTTGTTTAAAAAGAGACTTTCTGGTAACACCGGTATAGGTCACACAAGGTGGGCGACACATGGCAAGCCTACCGAGAAGAATGCGCATCCGCATGCCGTTTCAAATGTTATCCTCGTACACAATGGTATCATAGAAAACTTTGCAGCACTCAAGAAAAAACTTGAAAAGAGCGGCGCCTCATTTCGCTCCGAGACCGACACAGAAGTGATATGTCACCTTATTCATAACTATTACCAAAAGACGAAATGCATGGAAGAGGCGATACGGCGGGCGCTTCTAAATATAGATGGTTCATATGCCATACTTGTGATGGATGCATCGAATCCAGGTGTCCTGTATGCGGCAAGGAAATTCTCCCCGCTTATCATTGGCATAGGAAATGATGAGATGTGGGTTGCATCTGATATACCAGCCATCCTTCCCCATACGAGGAAGGTTGTTGTGATGGAAGACGATGAGCTTGCGGTCATTACAAAGCGCGGCTTTAAGTTGTTCGATATAGAAGGAAGGGAGATAAAGCGAAAACACACGCTTATCAATTGGGATCCTATTCAGGCAGAGAAAGGCGGATTTAAGCACTTCATGTTGAAGGAGATATTTGAGCAGCCCAGGGCATTGAGGGATACTCTTGCAGGAAGAGTTACACCATCGGATTCCGTTGTGCCGGACGAACTCCGTCCTTTGTTGGACAAAAATAGCAAGTTAGATATCGAAAGAGTTTGCATAATAGGATGCGGCACATCTTATCACGCCGCGCTTGCCGGAAAATATTGGATGGAGAGGATAGGAGGGTTGCCTACTACCGTAGAACTCGGTTCTGAATTTAGGAATAGGGAACCAATTGTATCAAAGAAGACGCTTGTTATAGCGATATCGCAGTCTGGGGAAACCGCTGATACAGTAGGGGCTGCGAGGCTTGCGAAAGATAAGGGGGCAAAGGTGGCCTCTATCTGCAACGTAGTTGGCTCGTCGCTTTCGCGGATTTCTAATGCCGTATTTTATACACATGCAGGTCCTGAGATAGGCGTTGCTTCCACAAAGGCATTCACTGCTCAACTCGCTGCCCTCCTTTTGATGGCTGTATTCGTTGGAAAGAGGAGGAGATTTATAAGTTCAGATATTGAAATGAAGGTTATAAGCGAGCTCAAGTCCGTTCCAGAAGCGATTGAGAAGATATTAGGTGCGCATGAACATATAAAGACAATCGCCGAGAAATACATAGATTCAGAACGGTTTATATTCATCGGGAGGGGTTTGGATTTTCCAATCGCCCTTGAAGGCGCCTTAAAGCTAAAGGAGATTTCATATGTGCACGCGGAAGGGTTTGCAGGCGGCGAACTCAAACATGGTCCTATAGCCCTTATAGATACTGGAGTACCCGTTGTTTCTGTGATCTCTGGCGGCAATCTCAAGGGTAAGATGATTAGCAACATGGAAGAAGTAAAGGCAAGGGGTGCAAGATTGATTGCTGTTGCGGCAGATGATGTAAAGGATATAAATAGAATAGTAGATGATATCATCTCCATCCCATGTAGAGAACCCCTTGTTTTCCCAATAATCTCTGTGGTTCCGTTGCAATTGTTTGCCTATTACATTGCGGATTACAAAGGGACCGATATTGATCAGCCTAGGAACTTGGCAAAGAGTGTCACGGTTGAGTAGTAACATGTTTGAAAGAGATTTAAATCCTGAACAGCTTAGGGTCGTGACGTGCGAGGAGAATCCAGTTATGGTACTTGCAGGTGCGGGTTCTGGGAAGACGCGCGTCATTGTATACCGCATAGCGTACCTGATCCTTAAAAAAAACGTAGATCCATCGTCTATACTTGCTGTGACATTTACAAATAAGGCGGCTGGTGAGATGAAAAATAGGACGGAGAGGCTTACCGGGATACCTGCCCCTTCAATGAATATATCGACATTTCACTCCTATGCTGCAAAGATGCTTCGCCGTTTTGGTGACCGCTTGGGGTATAGAAGCGATTTTGCGATATTTGATGAAGGCGATCAAGCCTCACTTATCAAGTTGTGTATGGATGAACTTGGAATCTCTACGCATCTTATGAAGCCCGGCGCTGCAGTCTCGGCTATAAGTAGGTTGAAAGATGATCGTATCACTCCGGAGGAATTTTCTAAGATGGCCGATAATCCATGGTCAAAAAAACTATTGGATATCTACTCGCTGTATCAAAGGGAGTTGAAGCGGCAAAATGCGATGGATTTTGGCGATCTCTTGATAAATCTAGTTCGCTTGCTCGAAGAAGATTTTCAAGTGCAAGATTGGTTTAAGAAAAGAATCGAGTACCTTTTGGTGGATGAGTATCAGGATACCAATCGCGTCCAATACATGTTTGTAAAACATCTTGCCCGCTTGGGGAGCAATGTAATGGTTGTGGGAGATGAAGACCAACTTATCTATAGATGGCGCGGTGCCGAGATTCGAAATACACTTTGTTTTCAAGATGAATTTCCTGGCGCTGCTATTATAAAGCTCGAACGAAATTATCGCTCGACGCATTACATTGTTGGGGCTGCACAATCGGTCATAAGAAACAATCGGGAGCGCTTGGGCAAAAATATCTGGACAGAAACGCAGGGTAAGGAGAAGGTGAAGGTTGTTGCAACATTAGATGATATAGGTGAGGTGAGATATGTTGCGGAGGAGATAGAGCAGCTTAAGAAAGATGGTTTTAGGTATGGTGATGTTGCTATATTTTACCGCACCAATGCACAATCGCGTGTCTTTGAGGTGTATTTTAAAAAATATGGTATTCCCTATGTCATATATGGCGGTGTTAAATTTTTTGAGCGGATGGAGATAAAGGATTTTGTAGCATATTTAAGGCTGCTCTTAAATAGTCATGACGATGTTTCATTTGTGAGGGTTATAAATAGACCTTCGCGTGGTATAGGCGCGGCTACACTTAACCTTATACGAGAGGTTGCAAAGGAGAAAGGTCTTTCGCTTTTTGAGAGCTTGAAGCAACTCATTTTAACAAGTGGACTTAAAGGCAAAAAGGTTGAAGAGGGTGCAGCAACGTTTGTAGGTCTCATAGAAAAATATAAGGGAGAACTTGCACATTCTAGTCTGGGAGATGTCGCAAAGAGGCTTTTAGATGAGAGCGGTTATTTGTCGTGCTACGACAAAACTTTTGATGCGGATGCTGAACGGATAGATAATATAAATGAAGTCATAAACTCGATGTTTGAATTTGAAGGCACAGCATCCCAAACACTTCCGCTCTTTCTGGACCAAGTATCTCTCGTGTCTGAAGCAGATTTGGTAAAGAGCGACAGCGGTGCCGTTACAATGCTCACGGCGCACCTTTCGAAGGGACTTGAATTTCCAGTCGTGTTTATGGTCGGCATGGAAGAGGGTGTTTTTCCGCATGCGAGGGCGCTTAGTGATGTTTTCGAGCTAGAGGAGGAACGAAGGCTGTGTTATGTAGGGATGACGAGGGCGATGGAGAGGCTATATATGATATATGCCCGCTCGCGGAAGACCTTTGGAAACAGGCGATATAATGATCGGTCGAGATTTATCGACGAGATTGATGAAAAATACATTGAAGTAGTTCCGCTTGCCTGCACCGAAGAGTTTAGTGAGTATGGATCTGGCGATGAGATTTATGGTAGGTATTTTGAGCAAGCACCTCAGAGGGATGAATGTTTTGAATTTGATAGCGAAGGAAGATTTTTCAGAGGAATGCGCATCAAACATCCTGTATTTGGTGTGGGTGTTGTAGAAAAGGTGGAAGGAAAAGATGGAGATGAAAGGCTTACTATAAGGTTCGGCGGTATTTTAAAAAAGATAGCAGCAAAGTATGTCTCGCTTGCTGTATTGAGCGACTAGTCATTTGTCCTTTTCTGCGCCTTCTATTATCTTTTGTATGGAGGCTGTAGAAAGTTTCCTGCCTGTCCAAAGTTTGATGCATTCTGATATTGCCAAAAGCGCTTCTTTATCTTTTGACTTGAGTTTCTCAACCAGATCTTCGCCGGCGACAAAGTAGCCGTGATATTTCTTTCCTTTTAGGACGACCGTGTCTATCTTTTTATCCGCGTGTTTTACATCTGCGAGGTATTTTACTTCACCCCTATATTTCCCCATGACAAACATACCATCGGCGAATACAAGCCTTGCGGCCTTGAGGAAGTTTTTTATATATTCCTTTTTGATGTAGATAGGGAGTACTGCGAAGATTTTGCCAGTCTTGTTTAAGGCGGCTTCCAAAATTTTATCGATCTTCCAGATATCCTTTTTGTCCGTAAGGATTATGATGAGCCTTGGGGTTTCATCTCTCTTTCCTGCCGCCATAAAATCTCCTTGCCTCGAGTATATCTTTTTTTATCTCTTCCCTCAAATCGTTTACAGATGGAAATGTCATTTCATTGCGTATCTTTTTGTAGAATCCTATTTCTATCTCTTTTTCAAGGATGTTTTCTTCAAAATCCAGTATGTGCGTTTCTATTGAAAGATTGCCGGTGCCAAAAGTGGGGTTGAAGCCTATGTTTGTAACCGATGGATATTCTTTGTCCCAAATTTGTGTCTTGGTAATATATACCCCAGGCGGAGGTATTAATTCATTCCTTGTATCGAGGTTTGCAGTATGGAATCCCAATGTTTGGCCTACGCCGCGTCCTTTGACTACCTTTCCTATGATTGAGTAGGCCCTTCCTAGTAAGGTGTTGGCCGTTTCGATATCTCCGCGCTCTATGAGTATTCTTATGTGCGTTGAACTGACAAGCATTTCGTTTACAAATACGGCATCTACTACGTGCACCTTTATATTTTCGCGCTCTGCCAGAGACTTTAGGTCGCTAATTTTGCCAAGGCGGTGAAAACCAAAAGTGAAGTCATAACCTACCACGATCTCCCGCGCCATGAGCCGATCTTTTATTATTGATCTAAAAAAATCACGCGGCTTTAATACTGCAAACTCTTTTGTGAATGGTTCTATTACCAAAATTTCTACTCCGAGCCTTTCAAACATCCTTTCCTTTTGTTTTTGAGTTTGGAGTAGTGGCGGCGCCAGTTCAGGTATCAGCAACTTGGCAGGATGCGGCTCCAGCGTGTAGATTACGCTGGTGCCATCTTTTCCAGCCAGAGAAATAGTCTTTTCTATGATTTTTTTGTGCCCCAGGTGGATGCCATCGAAGTTTCCGATAGCTATGACGCTGGGGCTGCCATTGGGGACGAATTGGTGGGAACCTCTAACTATCTTCATTGATAGTCACCTCTCTGCACTGCTAGCGAGGTAGTGGTTGGGATCTTTTCGTTGTCGCGCGCAATGATAACGACGTTATTTTCGCCCTCTTTGAGCTTTAGGTTGGTATTGAATTCGATCTCACGGCTTTCGCTCGGATTTGACGCGTACCATACCTTTTCATCATTTACGAATATGAAATAATCTTTGACCGCAGCGTTGTCTATAATTTCGCCTTTGAGATTGTATTTTGGAGCATTTACTAGGATAGGAATCTCCTTTGAAGCTACTTTGATAGTAGGACCTTCATGCCATATTCCACCTTTTGGGAATATCGCATCTTCTGCCATTACGAGATCCATGGATACATATTCGCCACTTTCCTTATCAAATATCGAGAATACCAACGTGTGTGTTGGGTTATTTGTCTTGGATATTACCCGAAGCGATGCGCTTTTAATCTCGCCTGGATTTATATTTCCAAGAACCTCTCTTCCCTTTTCTATAAATGCACCTTCTTCATCCTTTTTGTTTGCGATGAATACGCTTGTGTCTTTAGCCGCTCCACTTCCGACATTCTTGATTTTGACTGCTATATCAAAACAAGTATTTTTAGATATGTCTCCGACCTTCTTGGTCTGCACGGTATAGTTAAACGAAAACTTTGGGCGTTGTAGACCAACTACTTTTAGCGTTGATTTTATGGGAGAACCAATGGTTTTGTCATCGCTCTTTATAGTTATTGTGAATGGGATCAATTTGGATGGTGTGTTTGCAGGTATCTTTACCTTTGCTATGCCGTATTTGGTTTCATTAGGATTTATCTTTCCTATCACGAATTCCTTTTCATCTACTATTAGATTATCAGATTCGGCTACCCCCTCCACATGAAAGATAGGTTCATTTCCTTTATTGGTTACACCTAAGACAAGCTCCGCTTCTTGCCCAGCCATTACACTTGCCTGTGGTCTGCCTCCTATGTTTACACCGACTGAGGCCTGCACGCTTGGCGTCTCTTTCGTCTCTCCACTTTCCCAGTTAATACCAAGTGCGGCGAGTTTTGCGCTTATTTTTTCCCTTTCCACCTCTTGGAGCTGATTTATTACGCCCTTTCCATCCTCTATGATTTTATCAGGTTCCCATTCCTTCGATGCGAGTATTAGTTTGGATGCCAACTTAACGTCAAAATCATTTCCCACGTCTACCGATCTTTTATATTCTTCACTCCGCGCCTTTTCAATCTCCTCCTCACTTTCATAAGGTTTGAAATATGCGATCCTTATCTTTTCTTTCGATGTTTCGGCAGTGAGCTGTTCTAGGTGCTTGTCTAGGCTTTCCTCGGCATGCCGTTTGTTTGGCTGGATATCCATGTATTCTTTGTCTACGACAACTGGTATTGTCATTATGTCTGGCGTTACGCCGACGTTTTGGATGGAGTATTTTCCTGCGGTCAGATATTGTGAGATAGTGAGCTTCAGTGCCGCCCCCCTGTCCAGTGGATATACCGTTTGTACAGAGCCCTTTCCGAATGAGGTCATTCCTACGAGTAGCGCCCTTCCATTGGCCTTTAGGGCGCCTGCTACAATTTCAGAGGCAGAGGCAGACCCTTCATCTAATAGAACCACCACAGGGTAGTTATACGGTTCAGTGCCGGTCTTCCTTGCTACACTTGTCTCAATGAATGCCTTGTTTGCACCCACGGTGGATACTATCGTGCCATCCATCAAAAATAGGTCGGCTATGTTTATGGCTTCATTTAGCAATCCACCTGGGTTATCCCTTAGGTCTATTATGAGCCCTTTGAAACCGCCTTTCGCCTCCGATTGTAGGCGCTTTAACGCCTTGATGAAGTCTAGCGCTGTATCTTTCTGGAATCTTTTGATTCGTATATACCCTACACTTCCCTCATTCTCATTTATGAGCGTTGACTTGATGCTATCGATATTTATGATTGCCCTTGCGAGTATAACTGTGAATGGAGAAGACCTCCCCTTCCTTTCTATGACTAGCTTTACCTTTGTCCCTGGTTTCCCACGCATCTTCTGAACTGCCTTCATTAACGACATGTTGATTGTAGATTCATCATCTATCTCTGTGATGATGTCGCCGCTTTTTAATCCAGCCCGCCATGCAGGCGTATCTTCTATGGGGGAGACTATTGTAAGCTGACCATCTTTTGAAGTTATCACTATCCCTAGACCGCCGAAGTTTCCCCCTGTATCAATTTCAAATTCTTTGTATGATTCCGGTGTGAAGAATGCCGAGTGCGGGTCCAGTGAATTTAAGGCTCCGTTGAGCGCGAGTGCCTCTATGTCTTTTATTTCTACATCTCCGTTGTAATTTTTTTCGATGAATGAAAGGAATTCGGTGGTTATCGCCGCAAGATCTTGTAGGGTGGTGAGTGGAGATGAAAACACCTTCGAGGCATTGCCTACAGTGAGCGTAAACGAATTGTCACCATTAAATACGGCAAGTATCTCTGGCACGAACTTTTGTACCTCTTTTAGTGAGGATTTTAGCATCTCTGCCGGCTTTATCCTATCTGGCTTGATATAGTTTTTTTGAACATATGCGAATGTGCGGATGACATTTGAAAATCTTGAGGCACTAGAATAATCCTCCCTTTCGGATGAGGATACAAATGAAATCCATCCCTGCCTGGAAGTGGCGGTAAAGGCGATTCCAGATAGGAGAAGGACGATGAATAGAGATATCTGTTTCCAAAGTTTTTTCTTCATGTAGGTGATAATATCTTGAGGCCTTGGCTATTTCAATCCAAATTTTGCTAAAAAATACTAACAAGATATATTATTACGATTATGATACTCAAGTCATATCCGTTTTATATCCGTTGTAAGTTACGGTGCATTGCTCTATTATATAGGTGTATTACAAAGTATTTGCGATGTTGGATGAGTTATTCTAGTGTTTGTGGCGGCGCCTTTAGTTTCTCTTGGAGGTGGGTATGAATTTAAGATTTGTACTCCACATGCTCGGCATCGTAGAGATATTTTTGGGCCTTGGGATGCTTATTTCATCTCTGTGGGGATATTATTACTCTGACGGCTCCAGCAATGTCATGATTTTGTGTGGAGGATGTAGTTTTTTACTAGGCATCGCCCTGTTTTTTGCCTTTCGGCAGTTTGATGAGTTAGTAACTGTAAGGAGCGCCGTGTTTCTTGTAGTAGCCGCCTGGTTGGTTGCGGTATTCACTGGATCATTACCGTATTTTGTAGCAAGGATATTCGGTAGATATTCCGGCGCCTCGTTTATAAATTCCCTCTTTGAATCTGTGTCAGGCTTTTCAACTACTGGCGCATCGGTGCTTGGCGACCCGTATCCTATAGAGAAGGTTGGCAAGGCAATACTCTTCTGGAGGCAGATGACGCAGTGGATAGGTGGCCTTGGTATCATATTGATGGTCATTTCTGTATTTCCCCTCTTTGGCGCTTCAGGGCTTGCAATAGTTAAGGCAGAATCGTTCGGTTTATCCTTAAATAAAATACAGCCGCGGATGATTACTACTGTTAGATCATTTGGTCTTGTTTATCTACTGATTACATTCATCTTCATAGGATTCTATCTGTTAGGCGGACTTCCGGTCTTTGATGCTATGTCTATTACGATGGCAGGCCTTGCAACTGGCGGCTTTCTCCATCGGGACGCATCTATTGCAGCGTATGGAAGTTCATATGTAGAGTGGGTGACGATAGCACTCATGTTTGTTAGCGCGACGAACTTTATGTTGCACTACTCCGCTATCGTTGGGAGGATAAACGCATATTTCAAGAGTTCGGAATTTAGATTTTATCTGTTTTGGTTGTTGTCTGCCTCTACCATCGTGGTAGTTTCGCTATACCGCTCAGACGTAGCCAAAGGCTTTTCATCGGTTGGTGAGTTGGTGCGCAGTGCGGTCTTTCAGACCGTTTCACTTAGTTCCGCAACCGGTTTTGTGACCAAGGATTTTGACGGCTGGCCAAATGGGGTTCGTGTCATATTTCTCATACTTATGCTCTTTGGCGGTTGCTTAGGTTCCACTTCCGGCGGAATCAAGATGTTTAGACTCCTCCTGGTCATCAAGTCTATCTTCAGGGAGATTAAAAGGACCTTGCATCCAAGTCTATTTGTGGGCGTGAGATACGATGGTGAAGTGGTTCATAGAAATATACTCGATGGGGTATACACCTTCTTTGCCCTTTATATCTTAATTGTGCTCTTTGCCACCGCTTCTCTTTCGCTTTTAGGGTTGGATTTCACAAGTTCGTTTAGCGCGGTTGTGACTACGATGGGTGGGGTAGGGCCAGGACTTGGATCTGTAGGGCCGGTCAAAAACTTCTTCTATGTCCCTCCGCTTGGTAAGATTATCCTGATAATGTGTATGCTGTTTGGGAGGCTTGAGATTATCCCCTTGATTGCAGTCGTTTCGCCGTCTTTTTGGAGGAAATAAGAGTTTCTTAGGTGGCATCAAATTTAGAGGTGTTGACTTTTGCGCATCAATATGGCTATTTTTTTAATATGGATGCAATAAGATATGATTTTTCAGGCGCCTCTAGCGATGTAATTGGAGAGAGCGGGATAGATGATTCGCTCATCAACAAAGTGTCTGATCGGGCGGCAACTGCCTTCTCCAAGATGAGCGAGGCGGCAAAGAGGGGCGAGCTCGGATTTCTTAGCCTTCCAGACGATATAGATGTTGTGGAGAGGCTGGAGGCGGAGGCGACAAAACTTTCGTCTAGGTTTGAAAATCTATTGGTGCTTGGCATAGGTGGTTCCGCCCTCGGTCTAAAACTTATTCAAGAGGCGCTCCTACCGCCATATTACAATCTCCTCCCTGCGCGGGGAAGGAGGGGTTATCCACGCCTCTTTGTATGTGACAATATAGACCCGGACGCGTTCGAACCTCTTCTGGACATCCTTGATTGGAAACAGACCGCCGTGAGCGTAATTTCCAAATCGGGCACCACAACGGAGACCATCAGTCAATTCATACGTATCAAGGATATCCTTGTTAAGAAATATGGCAAGGAGAAGTGGGTGAGTTATGTTTATATCATCACGGATCCTGAGTCCGGTCCATTGAGGAGGCTTGCGACGGAAGAGGGGATAAAGAGTTTTTCTGTTCCGGTGAATGTAGGAGGCAGGTTTTCAGTCCTTAGCCCAGTTGGGCTCTTTGCCGCTGCCGCAACAGGCGTGGATATAAGGAGCCTGCTGGCGGGTGCAAGGGATATAAGAGACGCCTCGTCTTCCTTTAGTTTGGAAAGCCCGATACTTAAGAACGCCATCATCCATTGTATGTACGATGAGTCCAAGGGTGTAAATATATCTGTCATGATGCCATACTCGGAGAGACTTAGGTCATTCGGGGATTGGTACGCCCAGCTTTTGGCCGAATCACTTGGGAAAGAGGGGAAGGGGATGACGCCGCTGCCCAGCGTGGGCGTAACGGATCAGCATTCGTTGCTCCAGCTCTATATGGACGGGCCGCAGGACAAACTCATCACTATACTCGGCGTGGACGAATTCGCGCGGAACGAACGTTTGCCGTCAGATGTGCCGGAGGCATTTTCATACCTTAAGGGGCATAGTCTTGCTGAGATCCTGAAGGCGGAGGAAAATGCAACAGTGCTCGCGCTTCGCAAGGCAAAGAGGCCCTGCATCAGGGCATCCATAAAGAAGATAGATGAGTATCACATAGGCGCGCTCATCATGGCATATGAGATACAGGTGTCGTTTATGGGTATGTTTTATGGTATCAATCCCTTCAATCAACCCGCAGTTGAACTAGGGAAGAGGATTACTAAAGAGATACTCTTAGGAAAAGAGTGTGCATAGATTTGCCCGATTCATACTCGACTAGCCAGCGCAGACCTGTAGGCAAGTAACGTTATCAAGAATATGAGTCCATCTACCAGAGCCGCTAAGAGATAGGCGAACGCATGTTCCTTAAAGATGAGGAGGTAGAGGAACCCTAGACTCGATACAGCCTTGGATATGATTATTATCTTGGCGTAAAATATGTTAGATACCAAATTTCTGCTTGCCCTCCATGCAGATGCTATAAGCACAACCATGAGTGATGCGGCAAGCACGAGCCAAAATCTTTCTCCCTTTGCCTCCACAGTTCCAAACTTCCAGCCGAGACGGCTTCCCAGTGCTTCTATTGATGAAATCAGTTTGTCAGGGTAGAGGATGAATACTACGAGGGCAGCGGTAAATATAAATACCCACCATTTTAGCAATGAGGACAATCTCTCTTCAGCCCTTGTGAGGGACGGTTCTAGCATCTAGCCGAAATATATATCAAGTAAAGTGTAGTTTCCAGCGAAAAATTTTCTTATATTTTGGCGAGTTATACTTTACTAAAGGCATTTCCTAAAAACCCTTGACTTGGAATATATCCATGCTATTTTGCGCAAAAAAATTACTCAAAATGGAGGATTAGTTGTTAGATTCCATCATTACATCCAAGGCGCGCATCAGGGTCTTGATGAAATTTTTCTTAAACCCAAGTGTGAAGGCATACTTAAGGGAGCTCGCTTCAGAGTTTGGAGATTCTACTAATTCCGTGAGGGTGGAACTAAATCGATTGGTAGAGGCAAGGCTCCTCAAATCTGACAAGATCGGGAGGAACATATACTACTCAGCCAATACGGCACATCCACTCTTTCCAGAGATAAACAGCATCTTACGAAAGGTGACAGGGATTGATAAGATATGTGAGATTATATCCCACTTGGGCAAGGTAGATAAAGTATATGTGGCAGGCGACTATGCGAGGGGCATAGATAGCGGAATTGTAGATATAATAGTAGTTGGAAGGGCGAACAAAAGAGCACTTGACAAATTGGTAGCCAAGACAGAGAAGTTGATAGGCAGAAAGATTCGCTTCCTTCTCCTTGCGCCTGGCGAATACAAACAATTCTCTGATAGGATTGAGAGGGAGAAATTGCTTCCCATCTGGGGGTAGTGGCTATGCCTAACCGATGGTATGTGATACATACGAAGCCCCACAAAGGTGATGAAGTGGTGAGGCGTATTGGGCTTGGTGTGCCAGAGGCCAAAGTATTTTATCCAAAGGTGAGGAGCATAAAGCGAGGGATAGAGCCGCTCTTTCCAAACTATGTATTTATCTTTTGGGACCTTGAGGACTTGGTTTGCTACAACACTATAAAATATACTCGCGGTGTGAATAGGATACTCGGTTTTGATGGCCTGCCCATCCCCATTTCGGATGAGGTGGTGGATGTGATAAAGAAAAGGGTGTCTGATACAACTCCAATAGAGAAAATTACATTTAAACGCGGCGCGCCAGTGAAGATAAGAAGGGGCCTGCTCAAAGACTTGGAGGGTGTGTTAGAGAGAGATGTTGGACCGGATGGAAGGGTGGCGGTGCTTTTAAGGATACATGAGCGCGAGGTGCATGCGTATCTCTCTTGCAAGGACCTTGCGTTGGTTGCATAGCCTTTGTGGCGTTAGGTTTTGGTGCGGGCTTAGTGTGAGAAGCGCAGAGACTGAATGGATGTTCAAGGCGCTGGGTTTTAGAGTTATTCGAAACCCGATGGGCGGTAGCCTATGCCTCATTGGATCGGAACCACACGAAGCACGGGCATCCTGTATCAAAGTAGATATTGCTTAAGGCGATTCGGTGGCCTTAAAACAGATTGGAGGTAAGATGAAATCATCTCCTTGCTTGAAGGTCTTGGTTACCGGCGGCGCGGGTTATATAGGGAGTCATGTGGTCAAGGCATTGGGAGAGAGAGGTCATGAACCGCTCTCATACGACAACCTCTCCACTGGATTTAAAGAGTCCATCCTCTTTGGAGGACTGGTTCAGGCAGACCTTGCGGATTACGAGACCTTAAAGGAGGCGATCTCTGGTTTTGAACCAGATGCTGTTATGCACTTTGCGGCGTCCATCGTCGTCCCGGAGAGCGTCTTGGATCCCATTAAATACTATACAAACAATACATCTAATACCTTGAACCTGATGAAGGCAATGGAGGAGTGCGGCGTGAAGCGGCTCATATTTTCTTCTACTGCAGCCGTGTATGGGATACCGTCCGTCGTGCCCGTCTCTGAAGATGCCCCTCTCTCACCAATCAATCCATATGGCTCATCTAAGGTGATGGCAGAGAGGATGATTGAAGATGTGGGTATTGCGGATAGCGACTTTAGATATGTTGTGCTGAGGTATTTTAATGTGGCTGGCGCCGATCCTACCGGCAGGATCGGTGAGAACTCCAGGGATCCAAGTCATCTTATCACCCGCGCGCTGAAGACCGCAAATGGTGAATTTGAGAGGCTCGAAATATATGGCGCCGATTGGCCTACCCAAGATGGCACATGTATACGGGATTACATCCATGTGGATGACATAGCGCGCGCCCACATAGCCGCCCTTGAATACATCATGGATGGCGGCAAGAACGGCATATTTAACTGCGGCTATGGCCACGGCTATTCTGTCAAGGAGATCGTCGATGTGGTAAAGAGGGTGACGGGGCGCGATTTTGAAGTTAGGATATCTGATAGGAGGCCTGGTGATCCCCCTGTTCTCATTGCAGACAGTTCAAGGATAAGGAGTACCCTTTCTTGGAAGCCCCTATATGATGATATTGAATATATCATAAAGACGGCTTGGGATTGGGAACTAAGACTCTCTTCAAAGAAGAATGACTGAGGCGGGTGTGTCAAGGTTGGATGGGAAATTGATAGATAGAGAAACCATATTATTTTGTGAAACTCGTTGGCAATTAATGAAGCAGGCGTGAGATGTCTGGTTTTATAAGCCTTAGCAGGTTTGGTTCGCCTACAAAGAAGAGGCTCGTAGAGAATTTTGTCTCGTTGTCGGTCCTGCAAGGGGCAAATTATATCATTCCTTTGATAACTCTGCCATACCTTGTGCGAGTCTTGGGCCCGGAGAAGTTTGGGCTGATTGCTTTTTCACAGGCTTTTATAGGTTATTGTCAAATCCTAACCGACTATGGCTTTAACCTATCCGCAACGAGGGAGATCTCTATCCATAGGGAAGATAGAGAGAAGGTTTCTGAGATATTTAGTTCTGTGATGGTGATAAAATTTGGCTTACTGTTAGCTTCGATGATTATCATGTCTGTTGCGGTATTTTTCTTTGATAAATTTAGGCGAGACTGGCTAATTTATTATATAACGTTTGGAATGGTTTTTGGGCAGGTTCTTTTCCCTGTGTGGTTTTTTCAGGGAATGGAAAGGATGAAATATATAACTTTTTTGAATATTTTGGCAAAGCTAATATTTACAGTTGCGATTTTTGTATTTGTAAGGGAATCAACAGATTATCTGTATGTGCCGCTTTTGAATTCTTTGGGGTTTGTTATAGCTGGAATTTTGGCATTGCGGATTGTGGTTAGGGATTTTGAGATAAATTTTAATGTGCCTGAGTGGAGAGATATAAAGCATCAGCTTAGCGAGGGATGGCATATTTTTATATCCACTGTGGCTATAAGTTTGTATACAATATCTAACACATTCATTTTAGGATTATTTACAAATAATACTATC
>Ga0078972_1003493_pt1 | contig 46856 bp, 44 predicted proteins | sample YelNatPaOPGAMG01_FD_67568 | JGI IMG/M metagenome (GOLD analysis project Ga0078972, IMG submission 67568) | Hot spring thermophilic microbial communities from Obsidian Pool, Yellowstone National Park, USA - OP-RAMG-01 (SPADES assembly) (version 2) | ecosystem: Environmental > Aquatic > Thermal... | reverse complement strand
GACGAAAACGCCCCCAAAGGCTCGCGTTGAGAGCAATTGGAAGGGATTCCCACTTGAATATGCTCTCCCGCGTTCCCTGACTGGACTCGTTCTATTCTATTCTGTTCTGACATGGGTGCAAATGGCATCAATGCTCCAAAACATATCGGCAATGTGGCATCGATTCGAACGTGCCTTGTAAACATGTCGTGCACACGTCCGAAACAGCATTTCTTCATCTGGTCTGTACGCGGCAAATTATAGTTTTGACGGTACCTGGGGTGAGCCTCTACAGGTGCCGCTGGGCTCTGGTTCCAGCGCTGCGACGAGTCTGAACGCGGCAACCTGGAGGCTTGACCATACTTGCAGTACTTCTTCTTCTTCGGTTGCTGCTGCTGCTGCTGCTGCTGCCGCTGCACTCCTGCAAGACTACCTGTCCTAGTGCTGCCAGCGTGCCGTTCACAAACTCGCGAGCACAGCTGTTACTGACTGCTCTAGGTGTTAACCCCGAACACGTCGCTCACTCTCTTCATAAATACGAGCCTCAGGTGAGCTGAACAAGAGCGTAGCAGCCTCGAGTTCGACGCTTTGGTGAACGCGTGACAGAGCGCCGCTGTGCGGGAGCGTCCAGCTCGCACCTGCCCACGAGGGAACGCGCCAAGAATAACACTGTCGACCCGCAAGTTTACTTTCAGTTCGGCGGCATACGACGTTCATAATCGCACATAGGTTGTCATAGGCAACTAGCTCATGGAACCTGTGTCAGAGTCTTTCATTATGGGTATTGATGAGGCCGGTCGCGGGCCTGTGCTAGGTCCCCTTGTCTATGCATGCTGTGCGTGTCAAGCGGCCCGCCTGCAGGAACTGGAAGCTACTGGAGTACGCGATAGCAAAAAGCTTTCGGCACAGTGCCGGGAACGAATCTTTCAAACCCTTGGAGAAAATGCGGACTGGATCTACAGTAGGACCCGTATACTGAGTCCAGAAATGCTCTCCGCAACGATGCTCGGGCGGAAACGAGTGAACCTCAACGAGACCAGCTATGCTGCCACCATCTCGCTCGTGAAGGATGCGCTTTCCTCCGGAATGTTTATCGAAGGGCTTTTTGTGGACACCGTTGGTGAGCCGGATGCATACCAGATGCGGCTTAAACGCATCTTCCCCAAGATACCTCGTATCGTTGTCCAAAGCGAGGCTGAGTCACGATTCGCAGTGGTAGCTGCGGCTAGCATCATTGCGAAGGTCACCCGAGACAAGGCCCTTCGAACATGGACCTTCCCTGAGGAGGCGAATGACCCACAGCTGCGTTTCTCGCGCGAGTACGGCTCTGGCTATCCCGCAGACCCGCTGACGCAGCGGTGGCTCCGCAAGCACCTGGACCCGATTTTCGGTTTTCCTAGTATTGTTCGGTTCAGTTGGTCAACCTGTTCCCGGATTCTGGAGAAGGAATGCGTGCAAGTAGACTGGCCGGAGGAGGATTCTACCTCAGGAGCCCTGCTTCCTTTTATCATGAGAAGGAAAAATCATTCGCCGGGGCCATGCGGCTGCGCTTTCCTCGAAGCGGCGCATGTCCGGCGACTAGTGGTGGACGAGCCGCCACCATTGCCGGTGCCAACACCAAAGTTGGTACCCGCAAAGCGACCCACCCGACGACGCCCTGACTGCGCGAAGCGCTCCCGGGTCGAGCGCAAGTCAGTTTCCAAGCCGTCTTCCAGACGCGATCAAAAGCGAGCGTAGCTGCGAGCTTGCGGACGTGACGGACGTTCAGCCACGACAGAGACGAGTGCTGCGCAGGGCATATACGCACACGATCGTCCTATTCGGCAAACAAATATTATAAAACTGCTTGCCGAGAACGCCCGAACAAAAAAAACTGAGTTTGGACAATAGACTCTGAAAGAAAAACAAACTTTACCGCTTTCCACAACTGTGCCGCGAGCGCAACGCGGGAAACTACCTTCCACTCGAAGCGCTCAAAGTCTCTCCTTCACAATCACAAAGCCAGCAGTTTCGCTGTAAATCACATACCACCGAAAACCTCAGCTCCCATTGATAGAGGCGTAGGCTGCACTTCGTGGGCAACTTGACTTGCTCAGCTCTGACATCGAGACCGCTTCCGCCGTCTCAGCAGACGACCCCATTGTCGTCGTTGTCGGATACGAAGCGTACCCAGTGGACACTGCACCCTCTCCGTCTTCTACGACCACCCTGATGTAACCACCGCGGAGGCGGAGAACAAGGTGGAGTGTGCTCTCCTTCTGAATGTTGTAGTCGCTCAGCGTGCGACCGTCCTCCAGCTGCTTGCCGGCGAAGATAAGACGCTGCTGGTCTGGTGGGATACCCTCCTTGTCCTGAATCTTGCTCTTCACGTTCTCTATCGTGTCCGAGGGTTCTACCTCCAGTGTGATGGTTTTTCCGGTCAGCGTCTTGACGAAGATCTGCATGGTTTTCTATTTGTAGGTGGTCGCACAGCGCACGTTCACGAGAAACGTCGGTTACGATGAAGAACGCCAACGGACGCATAATGGACGCGCGCGCGTCGCGAAGCTGGTGCCCCGATCACACGCAGCGCATGCGCGTGGCCGTGACATCCTGCGATGCGTGCTCCCAGCGGGCGCGTTGCCTGCCCGAAAATCACGGCAACTGGGTACTGCCTCGTGGGGAGAAGATGCGATCTGTACATTTAGGTATATATCTGTACAAACAGTACGCCGTCTCTAGGATATGACTGCGATCCCATTTCGCGTCCGTGGCACAGACATAGATAGCTGGGCGTAATATCCACAGGCGTCGCGCGTTGCATAGACTCTGGTCGAGCATCGCTTCGGGGTGCATCCCACGGCATTGCAGCGAGGGACGTCCGTGTAACCCGTCTCTGGCGGTGCAACGCACCCCTGATACGAGGTTTCGAGGATCCGATGTTTCTGGTTCCCGCTGCGCTAGCATACGGCCAGGTGGCGCGTCTCACTGCAGCGCTGGTACTGGACGCTTGAGGAACGAAAACCCGCGTTGTACGAAGAGAGAAGACCCACTTATTCAGTGTTTCCCGAAGATATGCGCCGTATATCCTTGGGCTTTTTTGATGCTCGCACGTTCTGAGCGCGTGCTGTGACACTCGGTACGATTCCGAGGAAATCTCTGGTTCACGTCCCGAGATAGCGCCTCATCCTGGATCGTCCGCACAGCAAACACCTGACATGGTCCTGGTCTATCGTAGGAGGCTCGATGACGCCAAAGGAACGCTGCCTCCCACTTTGCAAGGTTTCCCAAGATTACCCTGTCCCAATGCAATGCAGATTGCCACGGGCAGCTCTGAGGCGCCCTCGTCGCTGTGAGACAGACCTCTGCTCTCGCGTACGAACGACACGCCCTGCTCGATGAGAGTCGTTGGTCCATGGACCATGCTGCGACATTCGAGACGCGGACGCTGATAGCGGGAGCCGTCGCTCCGTAACGCACCCCGCGTATCGCCTACCGCAAATGCTGAACGCTGGCGCAAGGGCAATTGATGAAGATCGCCGGTTCTAGTGAGTCTTGCTGAATGCGCCGACGAAAGCCAATAAAATCCCGGACAAAATGCTGGCTAATTTCGTCAGCAGCTCGACACTACCTCATGGGGAAACGTCAACATTTCGCTGGATTTTTCGTTCGGCGCAGTCTCGGTGACACGAACCACGGGATCCCCAATGGTGCACGATGGTTGTGCGCATCCCCGCGAGCGTGCATCATTGGACACCAGGTCCCTCAAGGTTCAGAAGCCATCACCCAGACTTTCCTTTGGGAAGCATGGTTCCTAAATACGATCCTCCAGGTGCCGAGTGCCCGCCGTCAGCGCACCTGCCTGAATCCGGTGCGTTCGCGGCCACGCCCTAAATCGAAGGCTCGCCGCCCCGCGCATCGATATCGCTTTAGTTCAGCGGACGCCTGACAGCGCACAGAACTGTTCAGAGACGTCTGTTGCGTAGACGATGTCGACCGGGGAGGATCCTCGCAGACAGGCCGCTCTTCAGGAGTACCGACGGGTGTTCCAGCAGCATGAACAACTGTCCGAGAAAATTCGCGGGCACCGAGAAACGCTGCGGCAGGTCAGAGCGAAATTCGAGAAAACCGAAGAAGACCTGCGAGCACTTCAGTCCGTCGGCCAGATCGTGGGCGAAGTACTACGGCCTCTCACCGAGGAGAAGTTTATCGTAAAAGCGTCTTCAGGGCCGCGCTACGTGGTCGGCTGCAAAGCACGTTTACCGCGACGGCGACTGAAGAAAGGCACGCGGGTGGCGCTCGATATGACGACGCTCACGATTATGCGCATTCTTCCACGGGAAGTGGATCCTCTGGTACATAAAATGCTTGCTGATGCAGAAACACGGCAGCGAATAGACTATTCGGAAATCGGCGGACTCAGTGAACAGATTCGGGAGCTGCGCGAGGCGGTGGAGTTACCGCTGACGAACCCAGAACTCTTCATCAGGGTCGGGATCAAACCGCCCAAAGGCGTCCTTTTGTACGGCCCGCCTGGTACCGGTAAGACGCTCTTAGCTCGAGCGATCGCCTCGAACATGGATGCCTACTTTCTGAAGGTTGTCGCGTCAGCCATCGTCGATAAGTACATCGGGGAATCCGCGCGAGTCATTCGGGAGATGTTCGCATTCGCACGGGATCATCAACCGTGCATCATTTTCATGGACGAGATCGATGCGATTGGCGGGAAACGTTTCAGTGAAGGCACTTCTGCGGACCGGGAAATCCAGCGTACACTGATGGAGCTGCTTGCGCAAATGGACGGTTTTGATGAACTCGCGGCAGTGAAGCTGGTGATGGCCACCAACCGTCCAGATGTGCTCGACGAGGCGCTGCTCCGGCCTGGACGACTCGACCGTAAGATAGAGGTACCACTGCCGAACGAACAGGGACGCCTTGAGATCTTGCGTATTCACGCGCGCTCGCTAAACATTCGTGGCGACGTGGATTACGAGGCTGTTTGCCGTCTGGCAGATGGATTCAATGGTGCAGATCTCCGGAATATCTGCACTGAGGCTGGCATGTTTGCGATACGGGAAGAGCGTGACTATGTTGTGATGGACGACTTTATGAAAGCCGTGCGCAAACTATCGGAGAACAAGAAACTCGAACCCAAGATGGACTATGGCCAGGCATTCAAGAAATCTTGAAAGGGTGCTTCGACAGGTCGCTCGTAGGAGACCGGTCGACGCAACGTGTCTCCCAGGGCTGGTATGCAAATCCCTTATGAACGATACGAGTCCTCCATCGACGCGCATCCAGACGAGCCACCGTATCCACGGAGCGCCTCGGCACAATTGAGAGCCATCGAAAACCGCATCGATCACGCCTGCTTGTCAAGGGGATATCGTATTCGCGTCCATAGGGTACAGGGTACCTTCTCCACAGAATTGTCTAGGTCTTGGAGGGCGCCGCTTCCGGAAACGGGCCGTATAGATCGTGTTCATTCAATAAGAATGCGATGCGATCTGCTTTGCATCTCTTGGTCCTGAAAAGAACCGGAATTCATCAGTTCTGCATTCCTGTCATGAACCCGATGCTGCACACAAAATTCTGGTTGCCAAGCCAGTAAGCACGTCATGCGCGCATCGGCGAACGATTCCTGCACGCTTGCTGGTTCAGGAGTGGAGCACCATGCGCCGCACCGTACCAGACGTTCGTGGCTGGAACACGTCACAAACCTTGCCCGTACAGGTGAACCATAAAGTTCGATTCACTCTCGAAAGCAGTCGATGACGCGAAGCATTGTCGCTGTGCCTGCGGACCATGAGGTGCTAGGCGCGCTCTACACCCGCTTCAGTTTAAAGTCGAATGCTGAATTGCTGGCTTTATTCTTGCCTTTCCAAATTTTATTAGAAGCTCATCTTCGACATTCAAAGTAGACCAGCAATGATACTGCGAATTCGTACGTTGTTCTAGCGTTCTCGGTTGTGTTTTCGGAGTGGCTCCATCACCGCTTTGCTTCTGAAATTGGTAAGGTCACCGGAATCAAGATGATTGGCGACGCCTTCGAACCAGGGCTCGTAAAAAACCTGGGTCATCAACCGATTCATATGTACAAGCCTCCACGCTTCTCCCTGCCATAAGTGTAACATGTTGAAAACACGTATTCTGCAAGTTTTCAATCGTTCTGCTTCAAAACAAACTCGTTGGCGCGGCGTTTCGCGCAGCGAGCTTGCCCATGAAAAGCTCGACGTCGACCAGTGACGACTTGGTTACAAGCTCATGCCGAAAGCTCAGTCAAATTCTCACGCATCGCACTGGATTCGGTTTGCCAGACAAATCGTCCTTATCTATGGCTACGGACAAAACTGCATTCGACAGCAGTGTGAATCCACCTACGGCATATGCTCCCAGAGGCTCCCATCTCTTCCGTTTGCGAGGAAGAAAGGGTCGTAGACTTTGACTTCAGCCACCGCAGCTATCGCTTCCCGAGAAGCGTGTGTCACCGCTTCGTACCAAGGAAAGGCGGACAGATCCAAAATTCCACGCCTGGCTCTCCGTCCGAGATTTTCCTTGCGGTGTTCTGTCATGGGCAATATTGCGTGACACAAAAAAACCTCTATGGAATGGAAAAGCTCGTGCTTGCGCGTGTTCAACGGATAAAGTAGTCGCCGAGGGCGTCGTCTGAAGGAAGCCCGCGCGTGGTACGGAAGCCATCGAGCGTGCCAACGGAGACGGACACTTCAGGAAGTCTTTTCTCTCCGTCAGGGGGCGTTGATCGGGCGACGAAGCAAGTGTTCACGTGCGACGGGGCGGCGCTCGGAGGAGGAGGCGTGGCGGATGCGTACGCCAATACCTCATCACAGCCGAGTGGCATCGCTGGAAAGGGCGAACCGAGGCTGTGTACAATGAAGATGAGTGTGCCAGGCGAAGCGTAGATCGCAGCTTTCGCCGACTCATCAAATGCATAGACCATAGTCTGGAGCAGCGACACCGGGACTTAAAAACGGTCATCAGCATCCATCGACTGCTGAAAACGGAGCTGGAGAAGCAGATTAGATCGGAGTATGTACAGCCTGAGGTATGTAAAATGTGATTAATGGAACGAAAAATAACCCACGACCATATAGGGTACATTGATACCCAGGTGCACAGGCCTCCCAGTCTTTTTTTGGCCTTCCGCATACAACCAGTTTCAGTTTGTCCGGACGCACTTCGAGTCTGAGACACTGCCCTACAAAGTTAGACCGCCTCTTCTCCTCGGGCCTCGTCTTCAACGCCATACACTGTCTGAAATTGATGGTGGAGTTGTAGAATCGGTTCACGAACTTCATGCGTTTGTCGCCTCTGGTGGAACTGACTATTTTATGTATTATTAGAACTCGCGCCCTCTGCGCAATTTGCTGCTCTGTCAGTCCTCCGTGCTTTTCTATTGCTGGAGCGCTTTGCTGGCTTTTCTCCATCTCGACCTTCTAACGTTTACACCCTAGCTCAAATATTAGATTTCTTATTTTTGAAAATGAATGCACCGCTTCAAGCCCATAGGTGATGGCGTTCCCCGAGCGAGAAGGTCTTGCGGAAGAAAGACAAAGCGGGGGGCATCGTGAAATGTCACGTTGTCTAATAGAAGGGCGTCGCCGGACGTCAGGGAAAAAGTTGTCAATGGTTCAACAAAGTGGTTGCTGCTGTTGTATGAGCCTTGTCTACGAGCGAAACTGACGTCGCCAAGTGCATGCACTTTAGGTAGAACGTATGATAATGTCCCCGTTCTCTACGAGCTCGATCGTACATACAACGGGTTCTGTCTGCACGAATACCTGTATACGCTTCGACCATTTTACCTGAAGCAAGTCTCATCCACTGGGAAAACAAACCAAGGTTCCCCTGCTTCATGCCGATCACTGAGTTGCAGGAAACCTGTAGTAGTTTCGATTCCCATGGAAGCTGGCTGTGTATGAACCAGGACCCTTTTTTGCGACTGTATCCCAGTGTTTTCAGGACCACACGAACAAGCTGTTGAGAAACAGGCACGCCCCTGGTGGCTGTTATCTTCACTTTTGCTTTCCGTGTGGTGATCAGCGGATCGTTATCCACCATTGAACAAAAGCAGTCATTCACAATATCGGTTTTTGGCGCAGAACGCATGTACTTCGTTCATTCAGTGTTCCTCAACTATCTGAGCACTGTGGCATGGCAGAGCTAAAGGATGATGATTGCGGTTCTCCTTTCACTGTTCACTAGTGAATATATATCCTACAGACAATCCGTCTACGATCTATACGGAATATTGCATCGTGATTTCGATCTCCTGCTTTACTCTCCAACGTGGATGAAACCAAACCGAGCTGAAAGGCTACACTAGAGAAGAGCGTGAAGCAGTCGCAAAAAGAGCCTGCCGAGTCTGGTGATGATGAGAATACAAAGCGACCCCTGAACATGGACGCCCACAACCGAGCTACTGGACCTGTTCCATTTTATCCCCCGATGAATGAAGGCGTGAGCGCTGGGCTCGTTCCTGCACTTCCTACTGCTCGACGTATTGATGGTGTCGGGAAGGTTTCCCGCTTCGGTGCTGTAGTCGCCAAAATGACAATAAGGCTCGTTCTTGTGCCTAGCGTTGTTTTTATAATGGCATGACATTCTACTGGTGACTGCTGTTTGTCACGAGTACGCTGTGGAGCACACACCATTAGGAGCAGTTGGCACTGGCATAACCAGGACAAGCGTTCTACTCCTGGGGCGGTGCGGCTCCAGCGACGCCGGTACAAGGCCGCCAAGAGTACACGTGTTGGCAGCTGATTGACGATTTACGACGTGCTTAAGGTACCAAGTTGGTTCGATCAGCGTAAGCGCACGGTGTAAGAGAGCCAAACACCTCAAGCTGGCAGACGCTTCACCGAAGTGTTTGGAATGACAAGCTGCAACGGGAGAACCACGAGTTCCGGGAAAGCATTTTTATCGCTTAGCGAGTGGCCAAAAGATGTCACCGTAGGCTCAGTCGTCACGCTCTACGGGTCTGCGCTTTGTACGCTCTGGCCAAGCAGTGCTCGGGAGGTGGTGGACGCTCCGCTCGTGTGCGATGAGAACCCGCCGCACCTGGTGCGTTCAGAGCTGCACGACGTCAACGCAGTGCGTATTGCAGCACCAGCTGCTGCGTTTGACGCAGTTGCAGACAAACGAGCCCCTCCAGAGCAGAACCGAGCATGCGTGCAGGTCATTGGTCCCCGGGCTCCTGCATCTGAGCTCTGGCTCGAGGAGTTGTTGTTCCCCGAGGCAGATGCATCGCTTGGTCCACCACAGTGCGAAGATTCCGCCTCACTGCGAGCGCTGCTGCTCTATTTGCCTGTCGTTGCCGGTGCAGTGATTCACCAACGTTGGCGAGTCCTTCGAGTCCACGGAGGAAATTGGATTACGCTCGCAACCCAAATCCACCGAACGCCCAAACGAGTTGAACATACGCTCGTGCGCGCTATCGGGGACGCGACCCCCGATACTCAAGTTTACTTCCGTTTTGCGAAGAAGCTCATTGATTACATCAAGACGCTCTGGTGCCTGCCTCGAGCATATGGCGGCAGCGTCATTCATGGGTGTATTTTGGCAGGCCCTGCCGGGGTCGGCAAGACGTACGCCGTCAGGCAAGCATCGCAGGACTTGGAAGCGGAGCACATTACTTTCAGGCTCCGAGAAAAGGGGCGCGACCTGGGGACGCTTCGCTCAAATCTAGAGGCGCTAACCGCTGAGATATTTTGGCGACTGAGTAGAGCGTCCTGCGAAGAACGCCCTTGCAAAAACACCATCATTCTCTTCGAAGATATTGATCGAGTGTGTGGTGAGCGAGCGCCCTTCGCCGCGAGAAACGCTTCTGAAGCAACGGACGCGCTTCCGCTTCTACTTGTGAACTGGTTTGATACGATCGAGCATCGACTGTCGGCTGGGCGTTCGCGAGTCGTTTGTGTGGCGACTGTGAGAAGGCTCGGCGACATGCCGGTCTCTTTGCGACGAGGGGGTCGCTTCGAAGGACTCATTCACGCCACGGTACCTACATTCGAGGAGCGGATCGCGCTGATGCGAGCGCTTGGAGCACCGGACCCGGCGTCTCTGGCGGCACAAACGCCCGGCTACGTGGCCAGTGATTACGTTCGCCTCGCCAGTTGTGGATTTTCTTTTCAGAGAGCCGGTGGCGTTGCCGCGCGAGCGCACCAGACGTATCGAATTGAGCACCCAAAATGCCTGGATGTTCTCGTGGACGGAACTAATGCGTCAAGTTTGCGACATCAGTTCCGTGGATTCGATGCCCTCGGTGGACACCACGCCACAAAAGATGCGCTGTTCCGCGCGTTGGCCTGGCCTCTCCTGTACCGCAGTACCTGTGTGCGACTGGGAGTGCGACCTGCTCGTGCAGTGCTGCTCTACGGCCCACCAGGATGCGGGAAAACGCGTCTCGTTCGGGCTGCAGTGGAGACGCTCTGGCGACAAGGAGCTCCGTTCACCTTCATTCATGTTAGCAGCGCCGATCTTTATTCCGCGTATCTGGGAGAATCCGAGCGAACGCTACGTGAAATTTTCTCGATCGCACGCAGCTCGAGTCCCGCGCTCGTTTTTCTCGACGAAATCGACAACCTTATAGGAATCCGAAATGCAGACACGTCGGCAGGGGCATCTGATGTCGCCAATCGTCTCTTGGGGACGCTCCTCACCGAAATAGATGCTATGAACGAAACAGATGCGCATGTAGTGTTGACTGGAGCTACCAATCGTATCGATCGCGTCGATGCGGCGCTACTGCGCCCGGGACGCTTCGACCTGCAGCTCGAGGTACCGTTGCCCAGCGCAGTCGATCGGCGAGCGATCCTTGAACTCTACCTCACCCGGGCGCCAACTGAGACGCCCATGCGAACCACGTTTGACCAACAAGCATCAGAGACGGCTTTGCTTCCTGGTTCCGTTGCTTTGGATGAACTAGTTGCCCAGACAGACGGCTGGAGCTGCGCTGCGATCGAGCAGCTATGTTTCGACCTTGTCTCGCGACAAGCTGAGCTCACTGGATGCGAGCAAGCACCGTGAGGCTCACTAAGCCCCTGGTACATGCACGACTGCATGCATGCGTGCATGCGCGTCTCACGGGGCATTGCTGAATCGCACGAGCCATCATCCAAGACGTGGCACGTACGACGCAGAAGACGCATTCATGCACTGGGGGTATTATCGCGCGTATGGCCTCGAAGAGGAGCGTAGAATACCGCGCACGACACTGCAGCCCAGATACATGAAGACGTGTGTGCATCGTTCTTTCCTGGTCATATCGATCCTCGATCAGTTCCGGAGAGCGGCATTTAAAAACGTGGTACGCGCTTATTCACTGTATCTCGAGGCGCATCCCTGGGCTCGTTCATACGCTTTGAGGGTCACCAGTTGTCCGCCTGTTTTTGTTCCTCGGACAAGAGGGGAATCGGCACTGGCGGTCTAGAGGTTATTGCAAGGTTTGCTGGCAACTCTGTTGGCCAGAATCTTGCGTTGCCCATACGACGCGCAGCGGAAGCGCAACAAAACATTCTCTCACATATAAAGCGCTGCTGTACGCAAATATATCGGATGATGATGGCCCACGTCTAATTACAACGTTCGATGGAGCATGATGCGGGTGACATCCACCAGAAAAGCCGCCGAATCATCGAGAGAATCCAGGGTGTTTTCGTCAGGTATCTGTTTCGCGACCTGCTCGAAATGGCGAAGCGCTCGCTGATGCAACTGAGAATCGGTGCGATGCTCCCAGAAGAGACCACGATAGAACTGGAAGCGAATCTGGTCGCTCAATGTCGCTATTTCGCTTTCGTGCTGGCAGAGCGCTTCCTCAAGCGCAACGTCATTCGTCCTGTACAAGTCGATCAGAGACAGAGGTATATCACTTGTTGGAACGGCCGCGAGCTCGCTCTGTGATAGTATTGGCGTTTGTCCCTTGAGCCGACGGTACGATGCTATCCGCCACAAAACGTGCTCCCAGGTCAGGGGATCTCCAGTGTCTTCGTTGCCAGCGTTGATGTAGTCCCGACCGAGCGCAACAACTTTATCCAGGGCCTGGAACGCGTCCTCAAACCTGCGGGCGCAATAGAAACACACTGCCTGCTGAAAGAGCTTTCCCGGTGGTTTCCACAGCGGAATATAGGGACCTATGAGCTTTCGCAGCTCATTCGGCTCGGCCAATGGGTTCCCTACACACCCGATCTCATTTCGCATGACTTCTAGATAGTACGTAACGGCGTCTGAAACCTTGCCGGCACGGAATAGCGCGGCCGCTGCGAAAATACGCACCTCGGAACCCCGAAAACCCATGAGAAGCGCTCGTTCAAGATCAGCTACCGCTAGCGCCGCGCGATTATGCTGCAAGTGGACGACGCCGCGTATGAACCATGGCCACGGTACGTCCGCATTGTACAGATTGAAGAGCTCATTCGCTTGAGCTAACGCTTGGGCGTACTCAGCAGTTACCTGTATGCTGCTATTCACGAGCCGAGAGGCACCAGCTCTGCGCGGCAACGCGCCCAAGCGAGCACGACGCTGTGTGTCGCAGCAGACGCTACAGCGACGACAGGAAAATCCTCGTTTCCGAAGCAGCAGCCCCTGGTCTATGAAACAAATGTTCGTCATCCTGAACGAAGATTGAATCTGCAAACGAATAGAACCCTAGTTTGGGAACACGCAAACCATGTCGCTTCCCAAGGTCGTCCCAGTAACAACGAGAGTCGCTGCAGACGCACGAGCTGCGACGCTCCGCTCTAACAAGCCACCAGTCGACAACGACGGCTTTCTTCGGGCACTTGCACACGGTGCCTAGCGTCGAGGAATGCAAGCAACGCGCGCCGCTCCCGCACACCGACGCATCGATGACGCAGCGGGCGTGCGCGCGTCGTCCGGGCGGTTCACCGAACAGGCCGCATCTAATATCATACCTTTCTGTATCTGATGGGAGGATATCGACAGCACGCCCAAGCATCATCGAGCGCACCACATCGCGCTGCGATTGCCCTTCGCACGCTGCAGAGATCCCGCTGCTGCCCGCCTAGAATGCCACCGCGTGCGCAAGCCGCAGCGTACGCATTCGTTCGAGCGTCGTGTCGCGGTACGGCGTGATGATCCGCCGGAGAGCGCGCGCGCTCATCTCGTCGTGCTTTCTGCGGCGATGCGGCGCCCTGAGCGGCCGCGGCATCCTCGCCACGGATCCGGTCGATCGATCGATACGTACAGCCGTCGAGCGCGCTCTTCGCCCTAGAAGCTTTTCGTATTTTCACACTGTAAAGTTGGAGTTGTTTGGAAACACAGCGGCGCCATCTATGAATACAAGCATATATGAAAGTCGAACCAGAGGCGAAAAGTCGAATGATACTGTAAAACAAGGTACACCAGAGGCAAAACGGTGTTTTTCCGTTGGATGCTCAGGGCGGACTGGCGGTGTGGCTGACGCTTGCCCGCACGCCAGCACTGCGTGCGGTACGATGGGCGCGTCGGACCAGGCCCGTTCTGACGCCCAGGCTTGTGACAAGGTGCTGACGGACGTATCTGTTCTTGGAGGGACTGGTCATCAGGCGATGATTACGAATCGGGAGTTTCCTTCGGTCAAGGCGCTGCTGGCCGCCATTCCGGACGAGTGCTACGAACGCTCCTTCGTGCGCTCGTCGGCATACGCGGCCATGTCTGTGTTGCTGACGCTTGCCTGTGGCTGGTTTGGATACACGTATCTATGGAACCTCCAGGTCGGCGTAGTGTCACGTATGGCGGGCTGGGCGTCGCTGGCCAAAGTTGGCATGCTCGTGCTCTGGGCGCTGTACGCTGCGGTAACCGGAACGATCGCCACCGGCGTCTGGGTCATCGCACACGAGTGTGGGCACGGTGCATTCTGCTCGGCGGCATGGCTGCAGGATCTGATCGGATTTGTGCTCCATTCAAGCTTGTTGGTGCCGTACTTCAGTTGGCAACGCTCTCATGCAGTGCATCATGCCCGTACAAACCATTTGGATGAGGGCGAGACGCACGTTCCGCATACCGCAAATAGTGTTTCAGGGAAGACAAATCTACGCATCATGCACTGGATTGGAGATGATGCTTTTGGAGCCCTCAACGTTTTCATGCATTTGGTCCTGGGTTGGCCAGCATATCTTTTGTACGGTGCCACGGGCGGGCCAATTCGTGGCCTGACCAATCACTTTATACCGTTCTCGTTTGGACAAGGTGAGCTGCAATCTGTGAACGAGACCTTGCCGAGACCAGTATCGCTATATCCCGGTTGGCGATGGAAGCTCAGAGTGCTAGCCTCAGATCTGGGGGTACTGGCGACGCTAGGGCTACTCTATAGCTGGGCCCAATACGACGGGCCGGTGCGCGTTTGCGTTGTGTACGGCTTGCCATATTTGGTCACAAACATGTGGCTTGTACTATATACATGGCTTCAGCACACGGACGTGGATATTCCGCACTATGACTCGCAGCACTGGAGCTGGAACAAGGGCGCGCTGCTGACTGTCGACCGGCCGTATCCAAAGCTCATCGACTTTTTGCACCATCACATCGGGACTACGCACGTGGTGCATCACGTATGCTCGAGAATACCCCATTACCATGGTAAGAAAGCCACAGAGGCTCTCAAGAAGGCTTTTCCCGAACATTATCTGTATGATCCTACACCAATTCTCCAGGCGATCTGGCGCATAGGATGCAACTGCGTCGCAGTTCGGCAAGTCGGAGATCTCTGGGTGTACACTGTATCCTGCGGCGAAGAGGAAATGAATGAGCGCGCCGTTGATAACGCCGTTCGCAAAGCACAGAAAACGGCCTAAACCGATTACACGACCAGCATCCGTTGTGTGGCAGGCCGGCGGAGCAGAGCAGCTGACGCAGCTCCTCCAGTCCTAAACGTGAAGCGTAATTTTGCGTCGATCTTGCACCTAACTGTTTCCCGCTTTAGTAGTGGAGCGCAACCGTTTTACCGGTGCGTGCGCAGCGGGCTCTCACAATCTCATTCACTGGGGTAGTTCAAGCGACAAGCCGTGCCCGTACCTCGGACAACGCCACCGCGACCTGCTCCTGTCACAGCTGCGTTCCGGTGTCGGGCAACTTGACACTGCGCTGGAACCATTTACTTGCAGAAGCGTTTCAGGTGTGCGCTTTGCGTCCCCCGAGGCTACGCCTCCCCACCACGAATAGCAAAGTCAACGCTCGAGGCGCTCTGCTTCGCGCGCCTTGCGTCGGCGTCGACGGTGCTGGACTAGAGGTGTGAGCAGCACCGTGGATGCAAGTGTTCCAGCGCTCACCGTATAAAAAACAAGTCTGGCAAGACGATCACTCGGATGCATCGTGCCCTTCGCAAGCCCACTGCCGAGGTGGACCCGCTCACCATCCATCCATCCATCCATCCATCTAATGCGCTATTCGGCGAATGCGCTCGGATCGCGCTGAGGGCGCCTAAATTCCTGGCCTCGGTCGGAGGCGATCGCAAAACGGCGACAGTCGCCTGTGCCTGCAGCGCAGAGGTCTCTGTTCGCGTGCAATGCACAGATGGCAGTAAGATACCATTTAGGACTAATTTATACTGATTCGTTCCTATCGCATCTAGGGCATCCTCAGACGGAAATCATGACCCAATGATGCATATTTGGGACGGATTGAAACAGAGCGACCCGAAAAGCTCCAGCTGAATCTACACATCCGTGCAGCGTCCTGCAAACGCACACATCCGCGTTAGGAGTGCGCCTCAGCGCAGTTCTTGACCCGTTTCTCTTTGCCTGCTAAACATGCTTCTCGAGCAGGACTTCCAGGGATTTAGTTTTGACTTGTTTCTGCGCAACCAGCAGCTTTTAAGACGCTGGTCTAACGAATCCAAGGAGAGGATCGAAAACGTCCTGGCAAAGCCGCCACGCAAAACCGGGACGACCATCGCTGGCGTACTCTTCGCTGGCGGTGTCGTGCTCGGAGCAGACACGCGCGCGACGGAAGGAAACGTTGTGGCTGATAAAAACTGCAGCAAGATTCACTACATAGCATCAAATATTTACTGCTGTGGAGCTGGAACGGCTGCGGACACGGAAGCCACGACGCAGTTGATCGCGAGCCAAATGGAGCTGCACCGGCAGGCCGTCGATCGCGACTTGGTTCCGGTGGCCGCTGCAATGACGAGATTAAAACACTACTTATTTCGCTACCAAGGATACATATCCGCGGCGCTTGTTCTAGGTGGAGTTGACGAGCTGAATGGCCCTTCGCTGTACACGGTATACCCGCACGGAAGCGTTGACCAGTTGCCCTATGTATCAATGGGTAGTGGCTCGCTAGCGGCAATGGCTGTGTTTGAAGCGCGTTGGCATGAAGCGCTCACTGAAGAAGAGGCAAAATGTCTTGTATACGAAGCGATCTCGGCGGGAATCGAGAACGACCTGGGCTCCGGTTCTAACGTTGACCTGTGTGTCGTGAAGAACGGTGGCAGGGCAGTCGATTACCTGCGGGGCTATGCGAAGGAAAACGTTCGTGTTTACCGAAAACCTACAGGGCACGTGTTCGCGCGTGGCACGACAGCTGTCCTTGCACAAGAGCTGCGCAAATACGTTCAAGTAACGCGCGTCGTCTCCGATTTGTGAGCGCAGCGGCATCTTTCACACATCTGTGCCGGAGTGTGAGCGTCACGAACAGCTTGCACGGCATACCGGCAGGATTTCTATTGAACAGCGCGTGTCTGGTAGACGTCGCATCCCTGGAAAGTATGAGAAACTCGCGCACACGACCTGAGTCGAGTAGCGCGCCTCTGGCAGATCGGGTGCATCGCTTGATGCTCCCCGTGCATTAGTAGAGGCAGTGTGCTCTCCAGAAGTTCAAGACTATTTCGCGTTGCGATATTAGGTTAGAAAAGGCAGAGATCAAGAGCCGACCGTTTGCGTCGTTTTCAAAAACGATCCATGCCCCGAGACCCTGAAGCACGATCTCTCTGACCTCGATCAGTAGGCTATACGCAAATGATCATGTGAGCTCATCTCGTGAGCATCGGAAACAAGTGCGTATTCAATCTCGATACGGTATGGTAATGTTCTGCGTTTCGCAAATCAGCAAAGTCTATGCGCTTGGCTGCCTCACGGGCACGCCTGTCGCTCTGTCTGAGGACTCCGCTCCGACTCCGCCGCGGCCCTGCGGGCGACACGTTCGGTTCCCATTCTGGAGCAGTCGTGCGCCCAAGTTCGCCGTTCGCACGCCGACTGTACCGCACTGTTGCATATATTCCGCACGACATCTGCTCCGTCACCAGCGGGAACATGCGTGCGGTGCTATTCTGGCTGCTTACTCGATCACGTAGCAGTACAAGTTAGCGAGTCCTTACGCGATGTGACGGCTTGTGCACATCGCAATGAGTTCGGCACTGGCACAGCGTATACTCCAGACTGCCCTGGCGGTGGCGCGAGTCCGCTGCCACATCGCCTAGGAGCGTTGCATCAGCGACTGTGCCGAGCTTCCTCTGCGGTTTGAGCTTCTCGTGAACTCGGATCCGTTACGGTTCCATTAGATGTCCCGTTGTGGTCCAGAGTCGGCGATTCGGGAGCAGCAGTTGGCCAGCTCGCGATGGCCGCCTCAGCAGAACGGCGGCTCAGTGCGGCGTTGTGCCAGATTTCCCATTGCTGGAACTCCTCCCGAAGCTGCTCGTTGCGTCGTATCTCAGTGACAATGGCTTCGACTTCAGCCTCGCGACGAGTGAACGATTTGAGCACTTCGCGGCCGAGAAAGAGGCTCGTCTCGAAACTCTCCGGAAAGGATGCGTGCACCCCAATGCTTTCGAGGTAGCGTCGCTCTTCGAGATTGCGTGCCCGGGCAAAAATCGGAATCTCACGAAAAGCATTTCGAATCGTTTCAATTGTTTCACGAAAATCCTTGGTGTCCATAAAGTGACTCCCATGGAAGGTGATCACGAAAGCGGCAGGCGCTACAATCCCCATTGCCCGCAGCGCATCTACATTTCGAACGTCTGCACAGACACAGGGAACGCTGAGCTCTACGGCGCGCCTCACGACGAGTGCATCACGATCAAAGGCGATGTAGGGTATAATTTTCTTTGCCAGCATACAGCTGACAATCCGTCCGGCCAAGCCATAGCCACAAATGACAACCATATCGTTGAGGGCATGATCACCAGGGATGATCGCCTTCAGTTCCTCGGGTCCTGGTATAGTATTTGCGTCGACCACATCTCCCGGCAGCGTCTGTGTGGATTCAGACGGTACCGCACTTGCAGCAACGACGGCGGTGTCGCTGTCGGAGGGCACAGGCGCCATGGCGGCCTGCTCCTCCGTCTCCGGAGCGTGGTCGCCTTTTGCGGTAGCTGAAATGTCTGCTTCCGTGGCAGGCTTTTCTGGCGCGTTTGCAGCCGAACCCGAAGGACGGAAGAGGCGGGCGCCAACCTCTGCCAGAGCCGGTGTCAAGGCCATCGATGCTACGACCGCATCAATCAGAAGTGCGTTCACGGGTTCCGGCAGATATCCCAAACGTTTCGCCAATGCAAACGCGACAAAGGCGAACTCACCTCCCTGTCCGAGAAGCAGACCAACTCGTGCCGCCTCCGACCAGGTCGGGAGAAAAGGACGCCCCACGAGCGTCGCGATCGACGACTTTGCCACGAGCAGTGTTGCAATTAGCGCAGTTAGAAGCAGCGGCTCCTGCCAGAAAAGATTAAGATCAGCAGACATGCCGGTCGTGATAAAGAATAAGCCTAGGAGCATTCCGCGGAACGGCTCTACATCCACAGAAATCTCGTTTCGATAGTCGCTCTCCGAGAGGAGCACACCTGACATGAATGCTCCCAGCGTCATCGACAAGCCCATGTGGTCTGTCACCCAAGCCGTCCCCAGTACCGTGAGCAAGACCATCGCTGTGAAAGTTTCCGGAGACTTGGACTCCTTCACGAGATCGAAAATGAAGCGCAACGCCGCCCCGCCCACAAGAACGAGCGCTGCGAGACCGCCAATCGCCTTGATTACAGTCAAACCGAGTTGCTCCGATATCTGCTGCAACTCGTGCCAGAATCCACTCGGAGTGCCCATGCTTTCAGCGACTTCGCCTAGATCAGACAACAACGGCAGCAGCACGAGGAGCGGAATCACCGCAAGATCCTGAAAAAGGAGCACCCCGAACGTAGCCAAACCAATTCGGGAGTTCTGCTCTCCACGCTCCTGTAGAAGCCGCAGGACAAAGGCCGAAGACGACAGCGAGAGCGCCCCGCCAATAACGGTCGCCTCTTGCCAACTGACACCGTCGCCACCAACCAAGTATGCACCGAGCCCGAGTATTGCCGTTGTCATCGCCATTTGCAGGGTTCCGAATCCGAAGACGTACTTGCGCAGCACGCGCAGTCGTTTCAAGGACAGTTCAAGGCCCATTTCAAACAATAAGAATAGGACACCAAAGTCAGCAAGCGCCGTGATATCCTCCACATCACGGACGAGGCGCAGTCCGTGCGGCCCCAAGATAACACCAGCAAGCAGGAAACCTAGTATGGGCGACAAACGGAGTTTCTTGAACACGGGAATCGTCAACACCGTCGCCGCAAGCAGTTCAAGTGCGTCCCGCAGCGCAAACGCAGTGCCACCAGTCTCGCTCACCAGGTTCCGCAGGGTAAACGCCGTGCAACGACCAGTGTTCACTCGCGAGGTCCCAGGTAGCGCCAAGCGCCGCCGAGGAGCAAACTGCCCGGAAAAGATGTGCCTTGCTGAGCAAAGTTTCGCGCCACTTCGCGACACATTGCAGCGGTCAACGTTCGCTGCACAGCAGTTTGGGCGTTCGCCTCGTGAATGCGTTAGCGCTGGTGCCTTCGCGGAAACAACCCACGCTGAAAGCCTCGCTGGGTACGCCTGGGTTGTAACTCGGGCTCTGGCGCTGCAGGAAACGCACTGCATTGACCAAGAGACGAATAGTACCGTCTGCAGCGTGCTTTTGCGTCCCCACGCAGCCTGACACCAGCACGAACACTGTGTCCAGAAGCAGTAGTAGCAGTAGCAGGATTCCGCACTTCACCGGCAATGGGCGTTCAGCCGACGACGTTCTAGTCAGGGCGCGTCGCGATTTTTTCAGCGCATTTTCGTAGAAAGAGCAGGTATCCGCGCATAGGCACTTGATATCAACGGTCGGGAGAGCGTCCATCATCCCATATCCCGACTCCAGATTCCGTTGCTAGTTCGTCTCGTCGGACGCACTGGCCACTGTATAGGTACCTGAGTACGCAGAGCTTGTCTTGAGCGTCCGCAACTGCGTCTCTAGCGGTGCCGCTGCGGACGCAGCACGGAAGCAGAGCGGCTCTGGTATACTACTGCGGGCGTCGAATCGAGGTATGGGTCAACCGAGTCGGGTTCGGGACGCATCGTCTTTGATTTGAGTATAGAGAGTCTGCTTGCCGAGGTCTGTGTTCGCGTTACGACGCGTTGGAGAGGCTTGGTCGTTGGCGAGCACCCCAGGGACCGAGTCTCGCCTTTGCTACCATATGTGAAACTCGTCCCCGTTTCGTGACGCTAGCACCTGCTCCGCAACGTCTCGTGAAGAGGCGTACGAAAAAGTGGGTCGGATTTTTCAAGCGAATCGCGGAACTTTCTACCTGGAAGGTAGAAGGTGCCGGGCGATGGACGCATGCAGCTGGCGCGAGGCAGTGCATGCCTGGCCGGTTGCCTAGGTTTGGCATGGCGCTGCACTTGTGCATTCGAAGTGCTAACCATGAGGTTCGGGCATCGCATACAGAGCTCGGCAGGGAATGCTGCAGAGCACGGAACTTGCCGGTGAAATGATGGGGCGTTCTTCGATTGCAAAAACGAAAAAGGAGGAAACTGCGGTTCTACGCCGTGCACTGCATTCCGGAACACGGATACCACCATGCCTTTTTTTGCTTCATAGTCGTGCATGCATTTAAGAACGGAACTGTATCCTATAGATATAAGATAGGTCTCGAAAAGACTTTATGCTGTAAATAATCGCCAGAAATGCACGAGCTACCTTGTCCTAGTCGGTCACTCCATGGGTCGCAAGCACGTGAATCACGCCTCTCGTCGTCCGTACCCTGAACGCCATGTATTCAAAGGAGAACACATCAGACTCTATCTGTACGAAAGCGTCGTCGTCAATGTGCTCCATCCGGTGGGATATCCCAGAAATACTACCCCAGACGCTCGACGATATGAAATTTCCGATTCTTTGGTACGCACGTTGATAAATACACACAGAATAGACGCTGAAACAAGCGTGCCTCAATTTTAGTCAGTCGCATGCTGGGCAACATGGAGCATCGAGTTCGCACTGAAACGTGAACACGTACGACAAATGGTATAGAGGCATTTGTCTCACTTGACGAGCGATGATTCGGGAGATACAGTAAACCTGTGTATGGGTACTCGAAGAGCGGCAAACCGGCGTCCGCTCGGGAGAGACAACCGAGCATGCCAATGGTATGCGCTCTAGCGACGATGCTATCGTGCGGTCGCCTTCGAGCCGCCAAAGGCACAGGATCCTGCACCACTCCATTCTTCGTCGAAGCACACTCGGCGGCTTCTCCTTCGCAGTTAGACAACGTTGATTTGGATCATCCGAAATCGGTGAAAGAGCACGCAGTTGAGATCGGCGTTGAGGTGCTCTTCGTGCAAGTGTATTTGTCCAGTGTCAATCGAGTCGAAGGCGTTTTATCTCTCGCCCAACTTCATTGCAACGCTCACGAATCCACGTCCAAGTCGCATGCATCCGTGATACCGCTATCCGACGAGTCGTTTCCAGCCTCCATCAGCCCTGAGCTTTCGTATTGCTCCTCTGCTCGTGCACGATATATAGAAGGCAGGAGCGCTCGCGACGGAAAAGCTGAAGAAAATTTGCTTCAGAAATGGCAGCTGCATGCATGCATCATCCATCCAAAAGCGATCTTCGGGCTCAGCGGTCATTCAGCACGTCTGAGCCCAGAAAAAAAAAGCGCATGTGGAGTCAATCGACCACGTCTATGCCACGCCGCCTAGTAGAATAGAAGGCGAGCAAGGAGAGGGAGAAGAAACCACCAGACAAAACAGAGCAAGAGAATCCAGAGAAGAGGACAACGAATGACAGGAAGGGAAATTTGCCTGACATGAGCATCACTCCGGAACACGAACACGTCACCGGGAAGAAGCTTCCAAAACGAGCGACTTCGAACACCATGAAGGAACACGTAGCTTGGTACTCGAAGAAGGTTCGTCTAGATTGCCTCGACGTGATGCACCTCGTCGAACAATTGTTCACTGGAGTTTCAGACGCTGCGCTGCCAGTTGTCCAGATTCCTCTGAAATTTTGTTTTGATCAAACCTTCGTGCGGCGAAATAACTGATAATCGGGACAGAAGGCGAATACGGTCGAAAAGTAGGATCAGAGATTCGCACATGTGCTTCCTGGGCTACCTTGATACGCCGCTGCACAACGTAAGCGACGAAAAAATCGACAGCGCATCTGCTAAAATGCATCCAAACATACTCCAAACCTATGTGCGGGTCAATATCGAGCGCTACATGACAAGCTCCCTGGGTGCGTTATACGCGTTGTACCCTCATGTATCTAGCCCGAAAAATGGAGACTGATGGAGGGGATTCTACGCTTCACGCACAGCGCCCATGAGCGTCGAAATCGCTCACGCGCACGACCTCGGGCAGGACCGTAAGAGACCACATGGGGGTCGGCAAAGGTTTCGGGCGTCCAGAGGCCAGAGGCCTGCATCCACCAACCTGAGCACGGAGTCGGAAGGCGAAATAAGCGAAACGTCCCGTTGTTAGGTGCAGGCCCATGGCACCGGACGTGCTGGAGCGCGAAAGGACTGCACTCCTGTCTCTTCGGCGACAGCGTTGAGTGCGCGCAGGAATCGATTGCTTGCAAGCCTATCAATGCGTCTCGCACGACATACACACATGATGAGCACGAATGCGCGCTTAACCCGTTAGAGAGGAGAAGCGCGTAAATCAGAGTCGGGCTACAAGAGATTCTTGTACTTGAAGCTGATCGAATGTCAGTTATATTGCGATTCCATCAGCGAGCACGCGGGTAAGCGGTTTCTGCACTGCTACCTGAGCACAATCAATCAATATCTGGAGGTGTGGCATGCGCCCGGAGTATCCATCGGCTTTGTGTCGAGCAAACAATCCTGCAACTCGTTGGGAGCACCGTATGGAGATTGTGCTCAAACGCTGAAGATAGTCGACGAAGAACATCATCCGTGGCCAGGAGAGAGCAGGCATTGCTTCCCGAGCTGGAGCGAGGCACAAGATTGGTCCAGGCGGGAATCCAGCAAGGCTGCATCGCCGCATGTATAGACCGGAAACGATTCTCCTGCTCTATACGAGGGTGAAAATCGTGTTCCCTGATTCGATACCATTGCACATCAGTGACCCGATCCACAGTGTGGCCTGTTAATCCGCTACCTCATGCACAGGATGTGTTTGACTCCGCTTAAAAAAGGCCTCGACGCCCCGTAACTCGAAAGCTCAGGTCGGGACACCTTGCGATTTCCATCCTGACTGTAAAATCAGCCGTTCCGGTACGGCGTCTCGGTCACTGGTCAGCCCGAATCAGGTCGCTCAATGCGAATCACGACGCAAGGCCTGGCATCCACGGTCGAACGTTTCCGCGATGTAGCGCCGAATGAACAAGCCAAGAGTGCAAGCGACCGGACCACATACACCACTAAGCGATTCACGTTGCCTACATATGCAGGTTACTGTCCACCTGTGCGAAGTATCCACGGTGTCCGATCAGAGCCCCGAGGCAGAGGCACCCGGCCCGCCCACGCCGCGCCTACGTACCCGGTAATCGCCACTGGCAGCTGGCTAAGCGTGTTCACCGTGGACTCGGCAGCCGTCGGATGCCCCGAACAGAGCCAGTCACGGTTCCAAGTCATCGCACCTGTCTTGAACGTGAGCAGCACCAACCCACACAGAAAATAACGTCGACAATCTCCGTGCCTGCTGACACGTCTTCGCAGGTGCAACCGTCTGTCTCGAGGTGTTCGATTTTTTTCCATTGAAAAAACGTTTACCTGTGTCAGCGTTCTCCGATTGTGCGCTTTATTTTTTTCATACTTTTTTGTGTTATTTTTTCAGTGCACAGTAAAGTATCCATCAAACATCCTACCTCCAAGTTACATTACCTATACTTCATCTCGGATATTCTGGTCGTTTCATACGTCCTATCGAGTGTGCCTAGTACCTGCCGTTCCGTATTCGCCTTTGCACCTTACATGCTAGAGCAGATAGTTCATCGAGCTAGAACGGCGTTGCAGTGCCACACAGAGGGCGTCGGCTTGAGGTGTGCTTCATCCGACGTAGAATTGGGTCTCGTCGTCGGTATGTGCTCAGCGAGTCTGCGGATGCAGGCTTGTCTTCGCTGCACGACACGCTGGAGAAACTTGGCTGTTAGGATATATCCTGGGAGCCGCCTCTCTCCTTCGTGATCATGCATGGAATGCGTTGTTTTCGGCTGGCAATGCGGGTTTGTGCTTGACACCCACCACAGTGGGTAACTGCAGAAAGCGCACTAGACCCGTCTGCGCATCCGATTCGCTGGACCTCATACCTGGAAGGTGTCGAGGTGTTCGATACCATCGTCCTCGGCGACTTGCTAGCCACGCGATGCCGTCGCCGCGCGCGCGCGCGGACGTCAGACGCTGCAGTCGTGCAGGTCGAGGTTTTCGTGCTCGCAGGGCCTCTACGAACCCCCGCCGCCTACGAAGACACCGTGTTCGTTGCTGGGGTTAGGCCATGACGCGCGCTGCTTCATCAGGCGCGGATACCTGGAAAACATCCAAAGTTGATGCAAAGCAAGCGCTCGTAGACAGAGCGGTCAATGACGCCCTGGCTTCAACGCTTGTCGTCGAAAACGTTCCCGTGATCCCGGAAAGCAAACACGCGAAACTCGTGAACGTGATTCAAAAGATCTTTTCCCCGTTGGGTGTGATCAAGTATCTTGAAATTCCGCCGACCGGGGGTTATGGGATCGTGGAATATGCTACTGCAGAAGAGGCAGAGCGGGCTCGGAAGCAGACGGACGGTTTTCAGCTCGATAAAGCGCACCGCTTTCAAGTGAGTCTTCTTAGCGATGTGGAGCGGTTGCGTCAGCTGCCTCCGGATGCTTCTTTTGAGCCACCAGCAGAGCTGCTTGCGGAGCTGAGTGACGAGACCGCGCGACACATGGAAACTCGGCCGAACTTGCTATCACACTTGGCGGATCCACGCGGGCGCGATCAGTTCGTCGTCTGCACGGGCGTCGACACTGCCGTGTACTGGGTTGACCCACTGTTGCCTCCGGAACTTGAGCATGAGCGAGCAAACTGGACAGAGTCTGACGTAGCCTGGTCTCCGCAGGGCCTCTATTTGGCGACTTTTCATCGGCAGGGCATTGCCCTCTGGGGCGGCAGCGAGTTCCAGAAGATCGTACGCTTCGAGCATCCACAACCCCGTCTGATACATTTCTCTGGAAACGAGCGGTATCTAGTTACGTTTAATGCCCCGGACTCGCCAGAGCCCTTGGTCGTGTGGGAAACCGGCACTGGTCGCCGCCTAAAGGTTTTCGAGTCGCCCCTGCGTCTGCCGCCGCGCCTCTTGGAGCGTCTCTGGAGCGATGTTCTTGAGGAACGGGCACGAGCGGATGCAGCGAACCCAATGCTCGCGTCCATGCAGTCAGCGGAGTGGAAGCGTATGGAAACAGAACGGGAACGTGGGATGCCGCCTCCAGATATTGGGCGCTTCCCGTGGCCCCTCGTGCAGTTCTCCGCTGACGAGACAATGATGGCGCGACTCGGAGAGGACTGCATTCACGTGTTTGAGATGTTGCCTGATCGGATTGAGCTACTCGATCATCGTCCGGTGAGCGTTCCGGCTGCGCTCGGGTTTGCGTGGTCACCCACCACGCCGAACCTCCTGGCCATCTGGACGCCCGAGGAGGGCCAGTCGCCCGCACGCGTCTTGCTGCTGGAGATGCCAAGCCGCCGCGAACTGCGACAGAAAGCCCTGTACTCGGTCGCGAATATCGAACTCATCTGGCACCCGCAGGGCAAGTACCTCGCCTGCAGAGTCGAGCGGTATACACGCAGCAGAAAAGGTCGATTCACAAACTTTGAAATATTCCGTGTGAATGAAAAAGACGTACCAGTGGAGACGCTTGAGTTCTCCGAACGCGATAAGGTACTAGCGTTTGCGTGGGAACCCAAAAGCGACCGATTCGCGATTCTGCATCAGCAACAGTTGCCACCGAATACAGCAGCAGCAGCAGCAGCAGCAGCAACGACGACGACGCCATTGGGCGGGCTCGGAACCGCTGCTGGAGGCGTTGCCGGTGCCATGGGCCTGGCAAGCGGCTCGACGCGCCCCATGGTGACTTTCTACGAGGTCCAGAAGGATACCGTACGGACCCTGTTCAGGCTCGAACGGAAGCAGTGCAATCGAATCTGCTGGTCACCGACAGGTATGGGGCATGTTCTGCTGGCAGGCCTCGGCACCATGGGAGGCGTCCTCGAGTGGTGGAATGTTGCCGACCATGAGCTCATGGGCGTTGATGAACACTTTGCCTGCTCCGACATCTGCTGGGATCCGAGTGGCCGCTTCGTGTGCACCTGGGTGAATGCGAGCGCTTCCCGTATTGAGCATGGATATCAACTCTGGACGTTTTACGGGCGGAAACTTGGTGCGCCCCATTTTATGGAGAACCTTTTTGAGTTTTCCTGGCGCCCGCGCCCCGCCAAGTGGTTCCTATCTGAGCAGGAGGAGCGGGAAGTACGCAAGAATCTGAAACAGTACCGTGCCAAGTACGAAGCCGAGGATACAGCGATGCGCGCCCATCGACGTCGTGACATTCGAGTTGCCCGCCGGGACGCGCTCGCGGAGTGGCAGAAACTTGTGGAACGCAACCGAGCGCGGTATCGAGCGGAGACAGAAAAACGTGCAGCGCTATGGAAGCATATCCCCGGGGGCGAGCGCCATATCACCGATGCGCTCGCAGCGGATGCGGAAGGCACTGCTCCCGGTGACGACGAAGTCCTCGAAGAATGGGTCGAACAAGTCCTTGAGGTCGAAGAAAAGGTGCTCGAAAAATATTTGGACGAGAACGACGAGCGGGACTGAACGTGAGCATCGTTGGCCTGGGATTCAGCGACCTACATTGGCGCGTGCTCAGCTATATAGTGGACCGCGACGCGAACAACCCGTCTGAGGATGCCGTTGCAGCTGAGGCGGTGTCTCTAGGACTGCATATGCCGGACACACGAGCTGATGAGAACGCGAGTGCCACCTGCTGTCCGCGCGGTTTGGTTGGATGCGCTCCGATGGGGTCCCGATTTCCCGAGAGCGTCTGGACGAGTCATACAGGGGCCGTGCTGCCTGCTGGCGCGGCAACACGCTTTAGACGCGACGTGTTGCGGCTGAGCGCGTAGCAAGACTTGCGCTCGAATGCAATGGAAACGAGTACTGGCGATAACCCGCTCGCGATTTCGTGTTCGTACCGACCACTCGGTCGGGAGCAGGGATCAATGCGTACTTGAAACGAGCGCTGGCAATCATGCGCCCGCGATATCGTATCCTAATGAGCAACGCCGTCGAGAGCAGTGCTCTGTGGTGTCCCCGGCTCCATGTGTCTAGCCAGACGCATTTGCGCAAAGTATTCATTCGGATGCTCGACAAGTCGCAGAGAGGCTATCGATAGTCGCTGCGAATCGCCGTAAACCCGTGTCAATGTCTCCGATGGAGCAGCAGTGCCGGCCTCATGCTGCTGCTGCTGCTGCTGCTGCTGCTGCTGCTGCTCCTCCTCAAACCGGTAACCGCGATGCTGCAGCCCGGATCGTAAGCAGCCCGCACACGCACGCTGTGGCTGTCCAGCTGCAGCATACCGAGTTATTTCCTCAATGTCCATGGGATCTGTGATCCGTAAGTGCGTTCGCACGGCTTGTTCAAGCGCTGGCTGGGCGAGCTCTTGAAAAGGACATCCGTGGTGCTCACCTGCCCCCGGGCGCATGTCTAGTATGCGCGCACAACTAAAGGCTGGACAATTTTTCCGTTTGCCCTCGAGACCGTAATTATAGCGAATGCCGTACGCGTACTCGCGTTCAAATTCATGATTCGCGATAGGTCGTCCATTGCTGTTGACGCGAAGAGCGTCTCGCCAGAACTGGAGCGAGTCGGATAGCGTGAATCCAGCCTCTTTGAGAAAGAGACCGAGCTGGAGGCGCCCTCCGTGCCGCAGATGTCCGCATTGTCGTAAGCGCTCCAGCAGCAGTCGCATACACAGCGGCATATCCGGAATGGCGGTATCGAGCTCCGTCAAATGCAACTCGGTACCCAGTGGTCGATCGATGCCCTGCAAGCGTCCAGTGCCGCGTATTCGGGTTCGCTTCCAAGCACTGTGTTGTTCTCGCAGGTAGAGCAGAATCGGGGTCAGGCGCTCACGGAGACGGGTTGCTTTGGGCGCCACCGCGAAGTGCTGCTCCGCGGTTGCGGTACCTCGGCGCAGGAATATTTCATACCACCCGAGGACGAGTTCATTTACGGCTAATGCCGGTACCCAGGCGTAGCCGGCTTGTAGCCAGAGTTGTCGGTGACGTACCCATTGCAAGACGAGCTCGAACGGCACGCGAAACATGGGCAGACCCATGTTCTCCAGGTTACCAGTCCCAGTGTGTCCCAGGTTTTTGAGCTGTTCGTGGATCAACGGATAGCCATCGCCTCGCAACGTATCGTAGACTTCTTTCGGGGCCTTTTCGCCAGGTACCGCCTCCAAGAGCGGCCGCGGGGCAGCACGCAGCTCGGGTGGTGCCACCTGCTCGGCTAGCGCAACGAGGCTGTCGATGCTGCGCAAACTCAGGGCACGTCGTCGCAGTCGAAAGCGCAAAAGTTGCCGTTCCGCTTGGATCCACCAGTCTCGCGCGAACTCAAATGAACCGAGCGCCAGTCGCAGAATAAAGTGCGACCAAGCGTCGGCCTTTCCAGGGTACTCCTGCAGAAACCGGTAGGCAGGCGAGCGTAACATACGCTCGATTTGCGCCTCAGCCTCAGCCGGCTCCAACTCCGAGTCGCTCAGCTCTTGGAGAAGCGCGAGTCGCTGCAAACCCCAACCGAGAAGCTCACGCAAGGTGCAAGAACCCGCTGAACACGTGAGGTAAAGCGCGTGTTCGGTAGCGTTCGCAGCGCCTGCATCACCTGTACTTTGCAAGAAGACGAGGCCGCCAGAGGCTCTTCTGCTATGTAGCGCCATGCCTATTACAGGAACCCCCAGGCTTGCGGATCGACGCTAAGATTAAACTTGTCTTTGGTCAATCAAGTCTGGAAGAGCCGCTGCGAGCACCCTGTCCCCGTTTCTGTGTATGTATCTAGGTGGCTGTGCCCGAGAGAGACAGGAACCCAGGAGGCCGCGCTGGATCGCCCGATCGCCGATGGCGCCAGCTGTGCAGCCAGCATCGCGCCATCTGGTGTGTTTCGCGCCAAATCGACGCTCTCTGGGTTGTATCGATCGACGGGTGCGCGCACCACACGCGAATTCGATTGCATCCTGGATACGCAGGCAGTCGGGGAAAGCGTCCATTGCTCCATGATCGATCTCAGACGAAATGGTCATTTCGTGTATTCTGCCGTATTCACGCGCGTTTGCGCTGCGGGGTGTCGCGGGGGCTCGCTACTAGCCGGCGGACACGTACACCATGGACGAGGGGTGGTAGGGATCGCTCCCCTGGTGGTGCCTGTGTTTCACAAGACTGGAAGCGGGGGAACGTTTGTGGTGCAAACTCCGAGGGCGCGAAGGAATCGACTGCTGCACTGGGGCTATGTGCGCTGCGTCGTGGCAAGCGCTGCAGTGCGACTCGCGCGACTTGACCGCAATGCAGTTCTTGTTGGCTGAGGAAAAGCAGGACAAGACAGAGAGGCGCCCAATACCCGAAATTTGCCTCAGTTGCAGCGTTTCAACACCGTGTCGTTGCACGCAGTGGCCAACGGCTTTGCCGATTTATTGCTCAGCGGAGCTGCGACCGAGAGAGACCCAGCCTCGCGCCAGGTCAGCCATGCCTCCACGCAACGCCTATGAGTGTTTCACAAAGCTATCCGGTTTCCATGTCTCTTCCAGTGCGTCAACGGAATGACCAAAATTCAGTTCACAAGGAGGATTCGTGACTCGGGCTAACGGAAACGTGAAGACGCACTTCAAAGAACGGCGGTATGCTTCGGGTCGCTGGCTGGACGCGCGCCATCAGGCGATGCTGTGTGTCGATCGATCGATCGATCGATACAACGCCATCCATATCGTACGACGCGTTCGCGTGGCAGTCCATCATTCGACCAACAACAGCTATCATCCATCATGACGTGCTGAGGCTCGTACCGCAGTCGACCGGACCAGCTGGCGGCGGAACTGAGGTTTCGCTTCACTAACGCGAAATCGACCCAGTGTATTCACCCGGAACCGTGCGTCAAATCCGTGCTGCCGGGCATCTTCAGCTCGAGGACCCTGCTAATGACTGGTCACCTCGAATATGCCTCGCGATCGCCCTGGATCTCGATTGCATCGTGAATGGGAGTGCGTTGCGGATAGTGTGCGCCCGAGCTTTGTCTTGTTGCAGGGCGAGTTGCGTTTGCGCTTACGTCGACCACGCTCCACTGGCAGATGCTGGCGGAATGGTGCATAGGTAACGGCTTGCTTGGTTACGTCTAATGCTACGGGAGCTACTCGGCGCAGTAGCGTCCGCACCTGCAAACCCACGAAATAGAGGTACGTGGTTTATGGCGACAATGGTATCCGTCGAAAGGTACCGATGCAGACACCCCGGGACAGTGGGAATCCTGGGGAGAACCTCAGACCGAATGCCGCCCCCGGATTTGAAAGCGACGACGTTGCATGTGCAGCACGTGACACGTCGTTTATCATTATCATCATCGTCGTCGTCGTCGTCATCTCCGTCGGGATTCGTAGAGAGGCTTTCCAGACTGGGCCTCAGCCACAGCGCTGGGCGCACGGGCTGCTGCAAAGGCGCCGATGCAGCCATCCAGTGTCTGGTGCTGAACTCGTGCCCGTTATTGATTTTTGGCGAAAGCACACGACTGCAGATAGCTCTGAACCCCGATCCCAGTTCCATTAGCCGAAAGGGCAATCGGTTTTTGTTCGCCTCGTGGCGCTCTGCCTCGCCTGCGACGAATGTAATCGACGCGCCATACGGGCAGTTTACCACTACCGCCGTCAACGCCGAGCTACCAACGACGCTGTAACACCGCAGATGCGGTTTCACGCTAGAAGGGCGACTCAGTCGCACTTGGGGAGCAGCTCCTTTCGCACTGCACAAAAAACGCAACGCAGCCAGGCTGCACGGCCGGTTTTGGCGCTTTTGCGGCGGCATTCGCCCAAGGGCACGCACCTACGCATATGTTCTGCGGACGCTTGCTCTATCGATGTACCGCGCACGCACGTACACGCTTCCCGTAAGGCACTAGGTGAAACCGCGCATTGCTTTCTAAAGTTTGATCTGCGAAAGCCAACCCGAGGAAGTCGCCATCGCGCAGGACACTACAGATGCAGCACACAAACACCATTGAGCGTGGTCTTTGAGTCCTATGAGCGGGCTCGCCTCATTGGGCATAAAGTAAGCGCGGCAAGGCCATATACGGCGAAGGGCTGTACACCCATCCGCCCCGAGTGCACCGGCGAAGAGCCTCATCGCGCGCTGCAGCGCACCAATGCGTTACTTTTAGAAACGGGACATATCGGACAGGGATCGAGTCTGATTCATTTTCAAATTTCAAGGAGAAATTCGTTCAGCTGTCTGGGTCATGAGGCGCAGCGCTGTGCTCGGCGAGTGCTCGCCTCAAGTGACTCGTGCAAAGCGATTCGCTGTCCTTGAGTGGAGAAGCTGGGTATGGCTCGGACGAGGAACCAGGCACAAAGCGAGTTCTCTTCTGAACAGCGGACCTGTCTACCTTCGGACGACCGCGTGCTCGGCGGCCCGCCGACCGTCGACTCCGCAACGCCTACCTCTTCAGCGATGCGTGCAGCGTCCAGCGGGCAAGCAGGCAGCGTGTTCAACGCTGGCTCGGAACGTCTGAGCAAGTCGGCGAACCGCTCACCGACGGTAACGAGTGCCGCGCTCGACACCGGTCAATACGGACAGACGAGCTGTCGTCGGGCGACGCGACCTACGGCGTCAACACCACTGGACTACGTAGACGAGTCCAAACTACCGCAAATACCACCCAGTGTGAATGGACGCGGACCGTGGCAACCATGTGAAGATGAGAGGCTCAAGGCCCTGGTGAATATGCTTGGCGTCGGTGCTTGGCCACGAATTGCGCAGTACATGGTCAATCGCTCCGGGAAACAATGTCGCGAACGGTATATCAACAACTTGGCTCCGGGAATCGTCAAAACCGAGTGGACGCGCAACGAGGAAATGCGTCTCGTGCAATTACAAGCGATCTATGGAAACCGCTGGTCGGTCATTGCGAAAGAGTTTCCCGGTCGAACAGATAATGCTGTCAAAAATAGGTTCAATAGTTACCTGAGGAGGCTGGAGTACCAAAAGCGCCAGCAAACAGAAGCCCTGAAGAAAGAACGACTTCGGCAAGAACGCGCGCGTATCACTGAGGAAATCAGTAAGCAAAATCCGTCGAAACGACGAGAAAAGCTCCCAGACGTACGCCCTGCCGCTTTGGCGATTCCGGTAGCCGATGAGGACGCAGCCGCAGTGACCTCACCCCGCGGGATCGAATCCTTACCGCGGTCGTTTTCGGGAAATTTGCACATCCATGATGTTCGAACGACCTGTTCCAGGCCAGAACTCAAGCGCAGACGAAGCGGTGAGCGCTCCTCCACGAGCACATCGTTCAGTGCGCTGGGATCAGAGGCGCTCGCGCAGCCGCTGCTTGCATCCGGTGCTGAGACGACAGCTCGACTCCATCAAGACGTCGAATTGCCGCCCTATGAAACCGATATTGAACACCGTATTGAGGTGGCCTTTCTACGATCCTCACCTGACTCGTTTTTGTCGCATGAAAATGCGATCGGTGCCGAGCTCACATCTCCAGTCCTGAGCGATATCAAATCGGTGCTCTTTCCAGAGCAGACGGCATCTCCAGCCAGGTTTGACGCATTGCGCAATGTGCTTAGCGAGGAGGAGTGCTCTCTTCTCGATAAGTATGCAAACCTGAAATTTGCCGAGCAGCAGACGGGTACCTCGCGGGACGCTGTCCGCGAAGTAGGTTCTTCACGAGCTCCGAGTCTACTGCTCACGAAAGCGGAGAGCGCCAACACCGAAAGCCAGCCCGGTGACACGACAGCGACCTCGCCAGCGTACTACGACGCACTCATAACACCGGTGACCCTGCGACCCAACGTCCAAGTCTCGGAAAAGTTGCCCATTGGTTCTCATACATCCCGTAGCGAGTTGCTTGACGACCAGTTACGGTACTTGCTCAACGAATGAGCGCTCATGACCTGGTTCAACTCGGGTGTTTACAACGCGATCGTCTCACGACGGAGTGCAGCAGCCAGGTTCAGCGCAAAACCCGTGGGTCATCGCAGCCGGTGTTTGCGCTGACCTCGTCTTTGGAACAGTGGTCGGGCTTGCTAGAGGCGGTTGGTCGACGATTTCCGTATACTGCACTGCTTGCGGGAAATAATCTTCTACTCGAGGAAAACAGGCCCAGACAAACGTTGAAGACTCTCCCGCAACCGGTGGTTGCAGGACCCTAAGAGAGCGATTGCGTTATGGCTCGGTTGAAGTCCCCTGTCGAGTAAACTTGGGTTCTTCGGGTCACGAGGAAATCGCTCGAGCGCAACAACGCCAGCGATTGCAACTAGTCATTGCCAGTGCTGTGCTTTGCCAGCGAGCGGGCTATTCGCAGTTGAGCGAACGCCGCGCTGTTTTCTACGGCGTGTTCCCTGGAGGCGTTTTCCGGTGAAATCGTGTCTATATGAACAGCTGGAGCATTCCTTTCAGGTTATACAAGTCCGGAAAAACACCAGGAAGTTGATGTATTCTGGACGCTCTGGAGTGCAGCTCAGCTAGACAAGGATGGATACACAGATAGAGATGGATGCCATCATGCTGGGCGACTTTGCGAGTCTCAGAGCACACAACTTCTCTGGTGCTGTGAGTGCGATGGGAGCATGGCATGTCCTGACATGTGAGTGTGCGTCACTAAATGTATGGTTTGCATACGCGGCAATCAAAGATTGCAAAGCGCACCAGCTATTAGCACTGACCGTTTCAGAATACCATGGATGGGTCGAGGTGTCTTGCTCGGGCGTACGCGCTCGAGCATCGCAAATTCTTCCCAGAACAACGAAAACCAGCCTTTGCGGACTTTTTCTGTGACTGCTTCCGCCGCTTCCCTCTCATCTCCAGCTTGACACGCACCTGGCTCTCCTTTCGCTCGAGCTCTATTGTTAGCAGTCAATGGATGTTGATGGCAGCGTTAAATTCCAAACAGCTGCGACCAGCTGTTCACGACGCAGTTCATGTACAGGTGCGCGTAGCGATGTACAGCTCGCTTGCTATTTTCATGTTGCTCGTATGTAGCCTCGGTGCGCCGGTCGCAATGGTAACACGTGCCTGTCGTTGGGCGTACCCGTCGGTCGAACTCGCCTGCTCCTGCTCCTGTTCCGAGAACCGTTCTAGGGCGCGTGAACGCTTGCAGGGTCGCTCGCTTCATGCCATGAACGGATACCGAAGGCTCGCCTCGATAACCGCTTCCTTTACGGCGCCCGGTGCCGTGTCCTCCGATCACGGGCTTCTTGTGGCACGCCGCTCCGCGAGTACGCTGTCCGCTCCACGCGCAAGCGCACGCTGCTCGGTTCGATAGAATATTTGTGGAACGCTGTGTTGTCGGTGATGAAACAAGTACCGAGAGGAAAACCCCAGGTCGGCCATCAGGTCTGGAAACTTCGAACCGTTTACAGTTGCTTCGTGCGAGGCGTTAACGTACGCTCCGCTGCCAGCGATCGCTGCGATGACCCAAGAGCAGGTCCAAGGCACTTTGCCATGCGAAAAGAAGAAGCGGGAGGCTCTCGGAGCGTACGCCGCCAGAGATGTAATGATACTGTGGAATGCTCTGTCGTCGATGGCCGAGAAAAGCATGCAGGTTCGTCTCTTGAGCGGCATCGAGCATTTGACGTGACAAGCTCAATAACCGTGCTGCATGTGCATATGAAAATGTTCTTATGATACGACAGAGAGCTCTTGTCCCTGGACGATCCAGCGACGCCGATTGCCGCGCCCACGAGCTGCCATGCACCGGAAAATTGGAAAACTGGAAAAATGTATTCTTTGAGCATGCTGCACGTAAAGAACAGTGACAAGTAGAAGCTTTTACCTATGAATGGGATCGCGGTACCGGTAATGTTACAAACTCCTGTTCGATGACCTTGTGAATCATCGTGATTCCATTAGCGTGATGAACTCCAGCGGCGGAGCGTCGAACCAGACACCCCGGAAACACGAGCGCCGACCCTAAAACCTCACATGCATCCGTATGCGCTTCTCACTGCACTTGGAGTGCCGACGCCGTACGTCCATCAAAAATTCGGAACCAAATTGAAAGCCCAGAACCGCACAAGCAGTTCAGGGTTCCGTATGCATCTGACACGGGTCTAGCGGGCGCGCCACGGAAACCCCCGCTGGAATCGACGGATGGCCAGTCTGTGTCCACGATTCCGACAGAAATATACCAGCAATGGCTGTCCAATTCAAAGCCAAAGCACCGCCATCATCGACTGGTATATGAAGCACATACGTTAAAAAAATCCCGCGCACAGCGTACATTTGGAAGCGGTCGCCAGCAGCAGGTGCCGCACCGACACCGACACCGCACCATTGCAGTCATCTGGCGGCGTTCACGAAATCATGCGGGTACGATATGCGATCGGGTCGAACGATTCTCGACCATAAAGTACCATTCCGCAGATGCAACGTGACTCCACCACGAGTCAAGCTGAATTGCTCATTCTGCGCAGAAGGCTCGGTACCCACGCACGCTGTACCATCAGAGAGACGAGGCGCTTCACACTGCAGCGATCTACGGATAGCGGGCAGCCGACTGTTCGCTGCTTTTCATAACCTCCGTTCCCGAGGACAACTTTGCTCTGGATGAATCACGACACAGACATACCTGTCGAGGAACGAGCACCCCTTCCCCGATACCAAGCCACGCACGTGTATCCGAGCGTGGCCTGTGTGCAACGCCCCGAGCAGCATCCGTGCGGGGGGCGTGCCGGCCGACACGTCACAGGCGGCCGCCGCTGCAGCTGCCGAATCGGGCGCTGTGCCGCCGGCATTTCTCCCGCGACACGAGATCTTGTTTGCTGTCCCGAGTCGTGTTTGATTCTGGGGAGATAAGGCCAGCGCCTGGGTGAGTCGACAACTCTATTGTTTTTGTTTTGCGTTGGTGAGCTTCATGGATAGTGTCATACGTGCATCGACACCTGGTAACGCAACACCGACGGACGCAAGTCTGGTGTCCTTTTTTCACGAGTACCCACGCATCATCGGTGCGAGTAACGACTTTCAGGTAACCGTAGGATACTTTGCTGGGATTGGGTATACTGCGATACCTTATTTGGCTGTTGCGCTATTTTTCCTTATTGTTGGTGTAGTCTTCGTTTGTGTCCCTTGGCGTGTGTTGCTCTGCTTACCTCGACGACGGCCTCGTCCGCTGGTCTCCGCTCCCGAGCCCGCAACCTTTTTCTACGCGAAAAAGGTAGCGTCCGATGAGAAAAGTCCCGATCTTTTTTCTGAGGAAGACACGAGTACAGAACCATCAGCACCTGTACTAGACGAGGAAATATCAACGGTGGCAGCGGAGACAGCTCCTCCAGCTTCTAACGGTTGTCGGTTTCTCCCTCCGCCGCTGTGCGCCGTGTACCCGGTGAGCGCAACGATCGGACTCGTGCTCATGGCAGGTGCAGCTGCCGTTGCTCTTGCAGGTGTGATCGTCTCTCACCAGACCCTGGACGATACGCTCGGTGTGGTGCGCGGGGGATCCCACGCGGTACGCCTCGAGGGCCGTGCCGTTGTCTCCCTCTACACGAACGCTTCGGGGGAGCTTCAGAGCCTGGTGACGAGTTTGGAGTCGGTGGTGAGCTCGAGTTCGCTTTCGGGGCTGAACTTTAGCGATATACCAGCTCAGGCGAAGAGCATCTACCGCGACGTGGCGAACGTTCTGAACAGTCTCGACAGTGGCTTGGGATCGGTGAATCTCGCAGAATCGATCCACTTCGGTTTGATGTTGGCCTGTGCGATTGTGCTTTTGGTGTTGGCTTTCTTGACTGCTGCGGCATTCTACTTGTCAAACCGTTTTGCGATCCGGAGCGCTTCCGTGGAAACCGCACGAGTCCATTCGGATGACCCGGTTACACTGAATCAGAGAAGGTCTCGGTGGACGAAATGGTTCCTGCGAATCATGCTCCTGGCTCCAGTCTTGTTTGCAGCGCTTTCTTGGGTAGGTCTGGGCGCCTCTGTTGTCTACGGTGTGCTCAATGGGGACCTCTGCTCGGCCGCGAGTGCACGCCAGGTACAGTTGCTTCGCGGTGAGAACATTCACGGGGAAACTGGTGGTCCCGATCACATATCGTCTCACTCGCTAGACCATTTGATCTACTGTCCTGCTGTAACCAGCCTCACGCATGTCTTGGATGAACAGCAGAGAGATCTGGACAAAGTCTCAACTGCGCTGGAGCCGCTGCTGCATCACAACATCACACTGCAGAATTACAAACAAGTTATTCAGGACTTTGAATCCACCGGAGGGTTCCGCGCGACGCTCCTCCACGGCGTTCTGACTGAGGGCGAACACATTCTTGACATGTTGAGCAACGGAACGCAAATTCTGGAGCAGTGGCGAGCCTGTGGACCCGTCCTGAACATTTTAGCGGATGCGCTGCAGGAGCAGTGTAACAGCGGAATTCAAGCGGCCCTGTTGGCTTTTATTGGTTTCATTCTTTGTGTTGTCTTTGGGTCGATTCTTCTGTTTTACATTGTCGGCTGCAGCAAAGCACAGAATCAGGCGCTCGGTCTCTGAGTAGGCAGACGCCTTTGCCCAGCAGCGTTTTGCACAGCTTCGGGTCGTTACGAAGACGCCACCGCTAAAAATGAAGTACGAGATGATGCTCCTTAGCTATCGCTTCTGCTCTTGCATCGATATGCCGGCAGCCAGTCATGGTAGGGAACACCGTGCGGCGACGCGTCCCACAGATGTCAACGATCGTGACCAGGATCTTCCGATGACGACTTCGCCTCGCATGGAAGAGGAATGGCGTACACTTAGGTACGCTTGCGCCTGGCCGACGAGCATGTCAGCGCCCACTGCAACCAGTGCGTACCTGTCGGAGCCTCTGCACCCGCTTCAGATTGAAACGGAATGCATAAGTGCGCACTCTGTTCCAGCCTCTCGAGTTTTCGTCGACCGTCTCTTAAGATGTGGATCCTTTACATTCTAGTTACAGCAAAAAGGCATAACGGATGTATGTGTCGTTCTATGATTCAAGGTCGCTTTTTCGGGTGGCACCTTCAACGCATTGCTGCTCGAAATTCTTCTCGTCACCGGAATCAAGAGGATTCGTGACGTCCCTGAAGAGAGGATTTGTAAAATAAACTATGCGACTATCCAAATCATATGTACATTTCTCCGGTTTTGTTAGTTCCTTTCATGTAACACACTCACTTCACTCATTCTCTTTTATCTGTCTTTCTGTTTGAAGGCAAATCGCGGGCAACACCAGTGGCGCCGTTGAATGACGATAAAGGTACTCTACGTCGTCGCATGATGATTGTTCATAAGCTGATGCCGAACTGTACCGGGACTTGGCATACCAAATAAGCGACTCCGTTCGAACCACAAATCCTCATACGATTGTCACCATGGACGAGACGGAATCCAACAGAAGCATCATGTCCCACAAAACTTATGCATACCGAGGCTCATACGGCTTCCGCTTGTGTGAAAAACGGGCCGTGGGCTCGGACTTGATTCATCGAAGTGATCGCGTCGAGTAGAGCGTGGGTCACCGATTTGCCCGAAGACTACATAGAGGAATCGAGTCATCTCGACTTGTTCTCAAGCCGGGATGGTGCTTTTCCGGTACTTATTTCATCACAGGCAACATCTCGTGCCACAAATTCTTTATCGAATCGAACAGCGTACATGTATTTGTGCAGCAGACAGCGTCTGCACCGACGAGATCGCCCAGTAGATGCCCGCGACCGCAGAGCGTGCATGGGCGCTGCAACGGAAGAGGGCATCCAGTTGACCCATCTGCGCTGTTTAAGTACATGTACCGAGCCATTAAGCAAGTCTTCAAGCGCCACTGGGTGAAGCCTCGATGGGGAGCACGAGCAGGCCCGATCGACATTTACTCGTTCCTGAGCATGTCCAAGTGTCACCGCTGCAATGGGCGCACCGAGCCGGTGTTCACTCAAGATGAGAATGGCGGGCGAACCGCGGATCGCAGGTTTTGTATGTACAGGAAATACGTCAACGACAGCTCAAGGTTGTGAAATCGGAACTAGAACGCTGTCATCAATATCCTTCGAATGCTGAAAACGAAGCGAGAGAGACAGGAGACGCCAGTGCATTCCAATTCGGAGAGCAGCGAGTGTTCAAGGAACGAACTCCCAGAAAAAGTCCGCAGAGGCTGATGCTTCTGATCATTGGAAGAGACCAAAAACTGACCTTATTCGCCGGTGTCCGACACCCCAGTACCGTCTTATTCCGACAAGGGTATTCAATGTGCCTCGCTTTTCTGTAAATCATCCAGAAACTGAATCGTCCAGATTCCTGCATATGCCAAGCGCATCTGCTGGAGCCTGTGCGATAACCTGCAGGCTGCAGAGCACTCGTACTCGCAAAGTGAAGCCTTCAGCCCGCGCAAGCGTGCAGGAACACACCGATACCGTCGGTCAAATCGTCTGTTCATTGGGGTTTTTTCACGTGTCCGTTCATGGTGGCTGTCCGCGTGTATTGTCGCGGCATCCATGGTCGCCGACGACGCCAGTAAAGCAGGCTACCTGTTAGAGCGACCGCAAATACAGCCCAGAACTGCCAACGCGTCATCAGTGAGGAGAGCCCCGCTGCCGCCTGATACGGCGCCAAAACACCCGCAGAGGCCAGCCGTAGGATGGCGCCAAACGGATGACGCCACCCATCCAGACGCACCGCGTCTGGTATAGCGTCAATGGGCACCTGTTTGGCTACTCTATCCACAAAAGCCACGAGTGCATCCTGATCATGTGAGCCATTGTAGAACAGAACGACTGGTCGATTCGGATTATCCGGATTCGCCCTGAGCCCGTAAAACGAGGGAAATCCCCAGACCCCCAGGCGCAGCGCAAGGACCATTTCGCGATCTCCGTCGATTCTGGCGACCGGGATACACGGGTGTGTGGGCGGGTCCCGGCAACCCCCTGCTAACTGCTGTGAAATTCTGCGCAAAGTAGGTTCAAAGCGACGACAGTGCCCACACCATGGCGCGTACACCTGTAACAACATTGCAGGGTGGTCTGAAAGCAACTCTTTCACTTTTCGATCAAAGCTGTATCTGGTGAGCTCCAGAAGCGTGTCGTTCCTGGACAGCTCATGATCGGTGCCGAGGACGAGCGCTAGGTTTGAGCATTCGCTAAACAGGCTCAGTGCAAGAAAAATGCCCGCAAACTTGATCCACAATGCGCACGACTTGCGGTACACTGGCCGTAACGAACTCGACAAGCCCTGACCTCGAAACACCTTCGGATCGCTCACGGAAACTCGCATCGTTGTCGAACACCACGCTCCAGGATTGATTTTGTCTGGCTCGGATGCAACTTTTCCTGAAACCAGAACGCGCCGAATCTATCAGGTAAAACACCTGAGCGCTGTCGACTACTCAGGACGGCGATGCTGCTCGTGGCTAGAGCCCGTACCAGTGTTTCGCGACCAGGCTGCCTCACACTCACACACACACACGCAAAACAGTGCTAACAGAAGTTGTTCGCACAACAGAGAACTCTACCAACAGGCGACACCAGACGCGTTGTCCGCCCAAACCGCTGACACACTACAGCTGCTTGCCGAATGGTAAACGACAGGGCCGCCAACGCAACAACACTGGCGCTATCCAATGCCGGCCGTCGTCTTGCGGGGCGAGCGCCCATCCCCGCATACGCCGTTTCGGCGTTGAGGCGCAAACGATCAGATAGATCCCTTTTTGTTCTAAGATGACTCATTCATACGCGCATGGACGTTGGATGCGCGTGCCTCCGCCTGCGCAAGCGACGCATCGCAACGCTTCGCTTCGCTTACGTGGCGCGTGCGCCGCTGCGGTGCCACAGGCGCAGCCCGGATGCGCGCGCTCCGCACGGCAGCGATAAAAGCACCGAAGAGGCGTACGCGCAGGTCTCCGTTGTATACCGGAGCCAGCGTGCGAACCATGGACAAGTCCAGGAACAGTGAGAATGTTCGTATGGTGGGGTTGAGAGGCATCACTTCTGACGGGGCCGACGCTACGTCCGAACCTGGCTCCGGGGATCGAATAGCGACCCGAGAGGTGTGGCGGCCTGGGCTGGGTGCGCGCATCCACGACTATGTGAACATGGCACAAATCCCCATGCTTTTCCTGTTATCTGTTGCGAGCATGATTACGGACCGTGTGTGGGTGCATGCAACGCTCGTGGTCTACGCCGATTTGTACTTTTTGAGCGACACAATGTGGATTCTGTTTGCGCCCTACATCGTGAAACAACCGTGGGCCATTCTGGTGCATCACCTGGTGGCGATGGTGTTGCTCATGCAGCCGACAACGGCTCTTCTGCGACTGGCCAACCTTGTTGGAGAGTGTCGACGCGTGACCACGCGCTGCTTCGAGATCGGGGATCTGGCGTCCTTGGCGCTAGCTTTTACCGCCATAACCGCGGATATCCTTATTGTTGAATTGAATACGCTGTTTCTCCTACTGCGCCGAAACATTCGAGGCGGTTGGGTGTTTGAGGTTCTTTTTTATGCCAGCTGGCTCGGCATACGCATCGTTTGGTACCCCTATATCCTATTTTATAAGGTGCTTCCGCATCCAGCTGCCGCCTGGTCCACCAAGGTCTCCTTTGTCGTAGTGGTGGCCTTGCAGTTCTGGTGGACGCTCGCGTTTTTGAGCCCTTCGTATTGGAAACGTCAGCGTGGGAAATTTCGAGAGACCTCGCTCTCGAGACCAGCACCTGGGGGAGTCTACTCACCGACGGCACGGGACAAGTTTCTGTGAGCGTACTGATGCGTTTATTCGCCCGCGCCTAGGTTGCCGTAGAAACGTGCGTGCGGGACCTATAGGTGCGGCGGCCTGTACACCACCATGAGCAGCGGTGCCGACGCTCACGGCAACTAATCACGCCTACTGGGTTTTTGGTGGGAAGCCCTACGCCTTCGTGGCACGTGTATGCGCACTCGACTCGCACGCTGCAGCCGCAGCGTGTTTAGAGGTGCGACCCAGTGCATTCGGAATCCGCATGTCGAAGCGTGTGTGCGCGCTTGCTGCAGGTTTCGTGAAAAGGTATACGACCCGTGGTTTGGAATTCTATCTTTGATTGTATTTGTGGCTTCTCGGGTATCGCTACAGAGCTGTGCGACTTGCAAATTTTGGCGCGAGGACTCTGCAGCGTCATCTGATCAGCTTGTGCCGTGGTCAGCGCCAGAAGCCGCACCTTGCGCCCGGAAGATAGAATCCAGTAGCGCCCTGAACAAGTTTGCATTGACGCCGCCCTGCGGTTCTAGCTCGACGATACAGGGCGTTAGCTTCCGCAGAGGTGGTGCCAGCGACCATGGCAACGGATGCCATGGATGGTAGATGCAAGAATCTCCAAAAGTTTCGCCGCTTTTCGCGTTGCGAGTTTTCTGTAGACTCTTGTCGCAATTGAATGTTTCCAATTTTACAACTTCTTTGCATGGGTGCATTGTGAGACCTGTACCATCCATATAAACGCCCATCCCCGGGAAATGAAAAGCGATTCGATTCGTATTCTTAGAAGAACGAGTCGAGCGATTCCAAGACCCGCACCAAAGCTACCGCGGCTTTTGGTCTAACACACTCTGTGATGGCGTGCGTCTGTTTACGCAAGCCGCAGGCACCATCATCGGGAGCGAGACACGAATACGTAAAGGCGCGTGGTGCGTCCAACGCCAGCGTCCATGAATACAGCGACGCTCGCTATCCAGCGAATGGGAGACGGACGCGCCGGCCACGTTCCACAAACCCCGAAAGCGTCGGACAGAACACCCCATCAAATTGGTGCTCGCTACCCGCGGTCCGTTGAAATTCATCGTGTATCTACTGCGTTGCCCTCCATATTCCTGACAGAGTGAGGATCCCAGATCCTATAGCGCAACTTTACACGCAATCAAGGCACGTCATCCATTGCAGAATGTCAGCCATGTGCTGGGGGTGCCGCGGATCGGCGCATACGCGCGTAGTGCAGTGGGAGTTTGCCACGAGTCGGACACTTGATGTAGTTTAAGTCTTTGGACGGGAGCTCAAGCGGTGCCGCATGCTTGAGGATCCGCCGTCTGCACACGCGCATACCCGCAAACCTGTGAACGACTTGAAATACGTAGCACACGAGTCGCCAACGGTACGTCACGCGGACAAGCAGTGAGCGGTGTCAGAGGTGCACCGCGTCCGCTTTGACTCGCAGAAGCATCGGAGCCCGCGACATTCCGGTACACCCAGGCGTTCCTGCGAGCCTGATGTATCGTCAACAGCACCTCGTGATCGACCTAGAAACGATTTGAAAGCGTTCATGATCCTCATCTTCAAGTTGGTCTTTGCGAGTATTGATGCAGTCCGTGAGCGTGTTGCAGGGAACTCCGCTATTGATTGCATCGGGCTCACGCCCACAATGAATACGAAAAGCCGCTACGTCTCCGCATGGCAACTATAGAGGCGCAACGAGCGCGGTACCCTGACAGCTGCTGTGTTCATGAATCACGTCTCTGAGGCTCAGGAGCCAACAGTCAGAGTCTGGTGCAACCATAGAGCTGCATCCAGAGAACTGGGGGGCGGCGCCACTATTCACCAGCAACCGTCGCGTTTCCGGGGAAATCCGTTTCGGTTCATGAAAACTAATTCGTAGAAAGAAACGAAGGCAGCAAGTCCATGCTATTGAGGAGCGCTCGTGCCGTGGCCCCCGCCAGCAAACCATTGGACAGGCGTCAAGCGAAGGCTTTTCTTATGCCGGCATTGAAGAACACTGATCAAACTTTTCCGCTTAGAGTGATGGTGACGAGCAAAACTGCCTCCTGGGCGGAAGCTTATTGATGCGAATAGCCCGCTCTTAAAGTATTGAGGCGCCGTACCCGACGCGAACGACGCTGGACTGCCAGCGATAGCCAGGAAGCCTGCTCCCGGGCACGGTTTCACACTGCGGCTTCTCCAGCGCGCTGCTCTCTAGGCCTTCTACTACATTTGAACAGCTGCGCAGGCCAGGTGACCGTCGGAAACGTGTGCGTCAAACGCGAAGCACTCGGACACCTGCAGAGGTGTCTGCTTCGCCCAGTCGCGATGAGCAGCTTGTACCCTAGTCTAGCGGACAAGTTTCTTGGACTAGTGCTCAGGACGCTTAACTTGGAAGGAGACAGAACTGAGGCCTTGTCAAGTCGCGCGCAGGTTTAGAAGCAGCGCACGTCCGACTTCGAGTCCGTGTGCCGGGAGCGGTCGACTCTTCCGAGAAGCCATCGTTGCGAATAGCAACTGCCACCGCACCCGGGACTTTGACTGTGGCTAACCGTGAAACCCGTCACCCCGGACGAAAACGAAAACCCGAGGAAACCGCAGCGGACACCGGGTTTGCGATCTGTAGGCGATTTCGCGAACAGTGCTGGACTGGCACCCTGTAACAACGACGCTCGCGTGGACAACAGTGAGACTCGAGGTCGAGGGAAAAGAGAACGAAAAATTAGTTAAGAGATGCAGGCTCCCTGGAATATAAAATATCCCATGAGCTGCTTCTACCTGTTACGGTAGAAAGAACAGAAACTACCAAAATATCGAAGCTTGAAGCTCTCGATACACCATGAGAAACGCAAACGCAAGAGCGACTTCAGCGCGCACGTTTGCGGCAACCGGGGGCTACGTCGCGGAAAGCTTGTAGAATTAGAATCTTTTTAGTCCATTTATGGCCAGCTTCTCGGAATCGCGCGCTGCTGGCAGCGCGGCATGCGCTTTCGTTTCCCAGAAGGCTTGCTATTCGTTTCTGTGCTCAGAGACACGCGGATTCCTTCAGCGACGATGCAGCTTCCATGGTACCAGCATCCAGACGCTCCGAACAGATGTCTTGTATCACCGTTTCTATGCACATGGTTCCCATGTTCGTTTTATCGACATTGTACCCTGAATTCCGTCAGCATCCGGAAGCTTTGAGGAGATCGCTTCTGCCCACGACTGTTCGGAGTGGCGTTCATCCCATGCAACCACTGGAGCGCGCTCGCCGGAGCGAGGCGCATTGCTTTCAGGTGCTGTCGCTGCAGAGAACTGTGTGGATCACAGCATAACGCCCGAAGCGTGCGCTTGCAGAGGCGCGGTTCTCGTGAGAAGCCCCGTTCCTCCGCAGGCGTCGCATTCGATCCATGCACATTCCAAGTTGCGAGTGATGCAGAGCTTCGGAAACGGCGTGCGTCGTCATGGCGAAGAACACCACGATCAGCTGTGTCTAATCGGCAAGCTGGTACTACGATAAGTTCTCCGGTGTAGATGCAGGAGCCCGTGGAGCGGCTGCCGAAAACCCTCAGGAGCACCTCTAGGAAGCCCGCCTTGCAGCCTGTGTCGACGCAGTCCCGAAAAAGGATTCCAGAGCCTGCGTTCTGCACACGGGAGAACCAGCCAGGCCGTGCGATTCGAGGCTTTCGTGGACTACGCTATGCGATGCGGAGGCATTTGCGTCCCGAGGCATGCAACATTCATGGACGCAGGACTTTCTATCGGGTATCCACGCAAATGTTGCCCAAACACCAGCGAATACCCCTTTGATCGGCAGATTCAAGTCGACGAACATGCGGTCAGGTTACAATCTAGCTACCTCTTCGACCTCTTTTCGAAATGTAGGCTCGCGGATTGTAAGCTGCTGTTCGCGCATCCAGATCCACAGGGTGATGCGGACATAAAACACGATTGTTCCAGTTGGATCTGCGCCAGCTCATCCACAGGTTCCCCCGTGATCGTTGTCCTGCTCGGAGACCTCTGGCCGAAGATTGACTCGAGCGGAGGCACCGAGCGGTTACTGCTGCTTCCATGCTACATCGACAACGATAGCGCCGGCTCCGATGCTTCATGGTATGAAAAGATGAACCGGGTCCGAGTTTTCTTTCGATGCCTTCATTCTCGGCAACAAGCGAAGACAAGGCTGTCGTCGTCTGGAAGCACCTGCGGTTCAAGAGCTCCAGCATAGATCCCGCACCAGAAATATGGGTGCGCTATCGATCCTGGCACAAGCAGCGTGCGGCGGCGACTGCGAGCGCTTGTTGCGAAGCTACATGCGCCCCTGCGATCACAACGCGGAGACAAGACGACATTTCTTTGCTAGTGGGGCAGTCAGCTCTAGGTCGCACACATGCGTGCGTCACTTGTGTGTCGACTTGCTGACGCCGTGTGCCGCGGCCTGCGAATAGCACCCGTAAGCGTCTCAGATTAGAGTGAAGCTCTGGAATGCTCGCTGTGATTCTGGCTTCAAATCTTACCAGCCGTTTTCTCGGATGCTCAGTCTCGATACTCGAGGAGAAATCATATGCAATGCCGGATGCATACCTCGTTTCAGGATTCTGGGTCGTGGTTCAGGACCGGGACCTGCGATGCTTTGTCGCAAGTATTCGGTACGACACTGGAATCACGATGAGTTACAACGCCCGCCACCAAGCGTGATCCTGGAATACCCGATACCACTGCCCGGT
>Ga0078972_1003490_pt1 | contig 46906 bp, 30 predicted proteins | sample YelNatPaOPGAMG01_FD_67568 | JGI IMG/M metagenome (GOLD analysis project Ga0078972, IMG submission 67568) | Hot spring thermophilic microbial communities from Obsidian Pool, Yellowstone National Park, USA - OP-RAMG-01 (SPADES assembly) (version 2) | ecosystem: Environmental > Aquatic > Thermal... | reverse complement strand
TCGTCATTCGTCATAGACTTCACGCCTCCACTTCCCTGCGTCCCTTGGCTCCACGGGCATTACCCCGCTTCATCGCTACTACGGACGCTCTGACTCCCGCCGGGCGGCTCTTCGGGCTCCTAGGCCATGAACACCGTTCTGGTCCCGGCGGGTCTCCCTGCTTAGCTCGTCCACACTTCCCACCCTTCCGTCCCCAACCACCTCGCCGCCCCAGCCCCAGCATTTGCGCCCGTTCACGCTTCCTGTCTGCTGGTGGCCGCAAGCCAGAGAACCCTGCCCGCAGGCAGAGGGATACTCTCCCACCTGGGTCATGGCCCGGGCTTCGCACAGCACTCGCAGGCTCGCCAGTCGGCGCGGCCGAATCGGGTTCACGATGTGTCATGTCAGTCATGTCACGTTGTTACGGACGGGTCGTTCACCTCCGGCAGCTCCCCACCCCGTGTTGCCACGACGCAGTAGCCTTCGGTTACAGGCCGGTGAACGTTCGGCCTGACGGGGACTTGCACCCCGCTATGTGGACGCCTTCACAGGCGCACGAGGGCGCGGTTCCACCCGCGCCGCTTGGAGACGGCTTGCGGAATCGCCCGGCCATGTCCTTGAGGGCGAACACCCGCGAGCAGCGGCGCTCCAATTTGCCGGGCGGGGGCAACCCTTTTTTTGTTACTCGCAGTGGTCGGTGTGTGGTAAAACGCCAGCCATGAGAACCCGAGAATTCCCCCCAAGCAGGGTCTTGAAGCTTGTGAGGGCCTTTGTGTTGCTGGGCGGGTGTCTGATTGCACTGGTTGGATGCGTCACGCGGCCGGAATTCCGACCCCAAGCCATCAAAGATTACCGCTACTTCCCGGAATACGGCGGATGCTTTCCCATCTATGTGGACCCAAACGCCGGGTTGTCTGCCAGCCGAAACGCGCCAACCGAGACCGTGATGGCAAGCTGGGTCGTGCCGGTGCGCGGAGCCGACGGCAAGCCCGCATACACCCCGCCGGCCACGCGAGAGGAAGCCCAGCGCCGGGTCGAAGCAACCGCCAAACGGGAGCGAGTGTTGGCAGGGCCAGTCGCCGTCCCGCTGGGCGTGGCACTCGGTCCGGCATTGTATGGAGCGGAAGGGGCGACGATGATCGTCTCGTCTGCGGTCACCTCGGCGCACCGCCACGAAATGGAACACGAGTTGGGTATCAAGGTCGCTGTCCAGGTGACCGATCCGAACGGCACGCCCGTGCCCGGCGCTCGTCTGCTGGAAGTCCCGTCGCTGTGGGCGTTCCCGTGCTATGCGGACAGCGCCGGCAAAAGGAGCTTTGCGCCGCCACGATCCCGGGCCTACGAAGTTGGCTCGAACGCCGTCACGCTGATAGCCGAGCACCTGCCGATTCACCTGCGCCAGACGACCTTCTGGGATTGGATGGTTCCACCGCGCGCTGACTCTCGCATTGAACCGCGTTTTTGGATGGGCATCGCGCCAGGCAGCCCCTTCGATTGGCTGGACGCGGAATCCGTTCTCAGCAGCCGCGCCGATGCGCAGGGCACAATCTGTTACACAAGCAGCGCCGTGGGGCGGCTGTTGCGAGGCAGGCCAGCCAAGGCAGAACGGACCTGGCTAACGCCACCTCCGCCCCTGAACCTTTATCTCATCGTCTGGGCGCCGGGTTTCAAACCGGCGGTGTTGTTCTCGGCGGTTCAACCCAAAGACGACATCCACCTCGCGCTTGGGCTTGAGCCGCTACCGGATCGGGAGCGCGTGGCCAACGTGGTAAGCCAGTTCGAGCGCTTGCCCCCAGTGGTTGCGCAGGCCATTCGCCCAAGCCTGTGGTCGCGTTACAAGCTGAGGGTGAAAGACGCCGTGCTGCGACCTGTCCTGCACGAGTTGGAGTCTTGGGCCATGGACGAATCGCTCCCGACGTATCTCCGCTGGAACGCGTATGATTACCTGCGGACGATTGCCCATTCCCTGCCCAGCGACAAGAAGGGCCTCAAGACCGAAGCGCAGGCCGGTTTAGCGCGGGTTGAAGCCGCCGGCGCAACCCTGAGTCCGTATCTGAGCCAGGCCGCTCCCAATCCTTGGCGAGCGCTTGCCGCGGCTGACAAGCTGCTGGGACGCATGGAGACCAGAGCACTGGACGACACTGCTGCGGCCCAGGCGAAGGCCGTGCTGGCGGAGGGCGAAACCGCCCTGGCCGGCCTGCCACTATGGGACAGCCTCAAGGCGATTGTCGCACTGGCCGCAGGCGACAGAAACCGAGCGGTTGCACTGGCTGCCGGGCTGGACCATCGCCAGTTCTTTCGCCTGTTCCACGGACTGGATGTCCAAACCCCACACGCTGCAAGCGGCTTGGGGGAATGATACGCCGCAGAGAACCAGGCAAGGACGCGAGGAGCCGTAAACCGCGACGTCCGCACGGGGAATGCAACCACCTCAGGCGAGGCCCAGCTTGGCTGGAAGGCCTCGGCGTGGGCGCCGTGGTCTTCGTGGCTGTGGAAGTGAAGAAATGGCTCGATGCCCGACGCCGCAAAGCCCAGCCAGCGTGACCTGGGGCCTTCGAGGTGAGAAAGCCGCAGCGCGAAATCCCCAACCAACTTTGGCTACCAAACCATCAACAGCCACCGTAGAGCGGTACCATTGGCTGCGGATGCCTCAAGGTGTTGGGCATTGGACGAATTCGATTTGTTTCAGATTTGGAGATTCGGATTTTCCGCCCTATAATAATCATTCGGTTGTGCCGAAATAAATGACCAGCGTAGTGACGTCGGCCACGGCCAGCGTGACGTGGTCCGGGGCAATACGCACGCCCAACCGCAACCCATGCACCAGCCCGTGCGCGCGCGAAGAAGTCGTAGGGGTGACTATTGCTTCACTGCCCGATAGAACTTGATTGTGGCATTCCTGGCCGTCCTATCCAGTATCCGGACACGACCGCTGGCGTTGGTCAGCGTCAACCATGGTTTCCACCGCTCAAAATCTCTTGCGACGTCAATCCGGTAATTGCCCGGCACCTTGATCTCCAGCCACGCCTCGAAACCTTCGGGGGTAAACCTCATCGGCGGGGTCCAGACCGGCGCCCAATTCGGTATCACACGAAATACTTGCAGGCCACTTTCACCGTCAGCCACCAGTGCATAGTCGTCCAATGTCGCTATGCCAAGTGCGGTGCCGCCGGTGTCACGCCCGCCTACACGCTTCGGTTCATTCGGGTCACTGATGTCTAGAACCTGAAACCCGCCGTTGCCATCGGCTACACCGAGGTAGTTGCTCCAGATTGCGCTTACCCCGAATGCATTTCCGCCGGTATCGTACCCGCCCACGCGGACCGGGTTGGCCGGGTTGCTGATGTCAATGACTTGCAAGCCAGCCGTGCCATCGGCCACGTAGGCGTGGTTGCTACGCACCGTCACACCGTAAGCAAAGCCGGCTGTATCGTACCCGCCGACACGCACCGGGTTCCTTGGGTAACTGATGTCAATGACCTGCAACCCTGCCGGGCCATCGGCAATGTAGGCGTAGTTGCCGGAGACTGCTACGCCCATTGCTTGGCCGGAGGTATCGTATCTGCCTGCCACCTCCGGATGCGCAGGGTCGCGAATGTCAATTACCTGCAAGCCAGCCGTGTCATCCGCTACGTAAGCGCACTCGCCGGACACAGCCACGTCACGTGCATAGCCGTCGGTGTCGCACCCGCCCAAGCGAGTTGGATTGCCAGGATCGTAGATGTCAATGATCTGGAGCCCACCTGGCCCGTCGGCGATGTATGCATAGCGGTCTGACACTGCCACGCCCCACGCTTCGCCGCTGGTGTCGTAGCCGCCGACACGCACTGGGTTGGGCGAATTTGTCCGCCCAAGACCGCCGAACAGATCAATTACATGCAAACCTGCCTGGCCATCAGCCAGGTAAGCGAAGTCACCTGACATGGCCACATCGTGGGATGCGGCATGCGTGTCGCACCTCCCACTCTGCTGGAGGTTCAATAAGTTGACGTCCGTTTTTAACAGTCGCAGCCCGCGGTAAATGGTTGTGAGTGGCAGGTAAGCGTAGTCGCCCGACACCGCTACGGCCGAGCCACACCCTAACTCAAGGGAGCTTGTAATGCGAAACGGTGTGGTCGGATCGCTGACATCAAAGATTTCCAGACCACCGTAGTTACTATCCGTTTTTAGCGCAACGAAGACGGATGGGCCCGAGACCACCACGGCCTGTGCGCGGCCAAAGGTAATCGAAAGGGCGACGGGCACTGCGTTGGTTGGTTTGCTTACGTCAATGACCTGTAAGCCTGCATCGGCACATGCCACGTACGCGTAGTTGCCAGACACCGCAATGTCTGTGGCAAAGCCAGCGGTAGCGCATACGCAGGCTCGCGTCGGATTGGCGGGGTTAGTGATGTCAACCACCTCCAGTCCACTGTCGCCTTCTGCCACGTAAGCGTAGTTGCCCTGCACGGCCACTTGTAGCGCGGAACCGGCTGTCACATGTGTTCCGACTATAACGGGGTTTGTGATAGTGCTGATGTCGATGATCCGCAGGCCGACACCTTCGACTGCCACATAGGCGTAGTTGTGCGACACCGCCAAAGCAATTGCGGCGCCACCAGTTGGAATCTCGACAACATGAACAGGGTTGGTCGGGTTGCTGATGTCAAATACCCGCAGGCAGCCGAAATAAGGGAACGCCCCAACTCTGTCTGCCCCGAAAACGTGGTTTCCAGACACAAACACATTACAGAGCCGGCCATCAATGTCACACCCGCCCACGGAGATGGGGTTGCCAGGATTGCTGACATCGACCACCTGCAAACCTGCTAGATCGTTGGCGAGGTAGGCGTACCTGCCCAAGACAGCTACGTCCCAAACGGGCATTTCGCAGTCGAAAGACCCCACAGGCACCACGCACGCTAAGTTTGTGACGATGATCACCTGCAAACCGGCCTCGTAGTCTGCTACAAGCGCGTGGTAGCGGCGCACCGCTACCCCAACTGCGCAGCCGGCGGTGTCACAGCCAGCCAAGTAAGCCGGTTGAGACGGGCTGCTGATGTCAATGATCTGCAGGCCCGCCTCGCTATCAGCCACGTAGGCACACAGGCTCGAAACGGTGACTGCCTGGGCATAACCGGGGGTATCGCAACTGCCGATACGGACCGGGTTGGCCGGGTTGCTGATATTAATGATCTGCAAGCCAGCCACACCGTCGGCAACATAGGCATAGTTGCCCGACACCGCCACGCCTTCGGCCCGGTCATCTGTGTCGCAGCCGCCCATGCGTATCGGGTTGGTCGGATTGCTGATATCAATCACTTGCAGCCCTGCATCAAGATCCGCCACGTAAGCGTAGTTGCCCGACACTGCCACAGCATGTGCCTCGCCACTGGTATCGTATCCACCCACACGCACCGGGTTGGTTGGGTTGCCGATGTTAATGATCTGCAAGCCAGCCACACCGGCGGCAACATACGCATAGTTGCCCGACACCGCCACACCATGAGCAAAGCCCAAAGTGTCGCAGCCGCCCACGCGCACGGGATGAGCCGGATTGCTGATGTCAATGATCTGCAATCCAGCCGGGCCATCGGCAATGTAGGCGTAGTTGCTCGAGACAGCTATGCCCCAGGCTTCTCCGGCGGTATCGCAACCGCCGGTGCGGACCGGGTTGGCCGGATCGCTGATGTCAATCACCTGCAAACCTGCCTCAGAACAGGCCAGGTAGGCGTAATTGCTTGAGATTGCAACTGCAGTTGCCGGCCCGCGCATGTAGCCTGGCCATTGGCCGACCCACACTGGATCAGCCGCACGACCGGCCAGTGCAATCAGGAGCGGCAGTGCGCAGACAATCGCTTTCAGATCGAGCCGATTTGATGAGACATTCAGGCGCATAACACCTCCATTGACTGACGCTACGTTTTGTTTGCGGTTGTACGAGCAGGTCGGTTTACCGCAATTGGTCGCACCAACCGGGGTCACTCGATTACTGCCCGATAAAATTTCTTTCCTGTTGCATGCGCTGTCGGATCAAGCACACGCACCGTGCCGGTTGCGTTGGTCAGCCTCAACCAAGGCTGCCAAGTAGCCAGGTTGGTCGAGAGTTCGATCCGATAATTCGCCTGGGTTTTCAACTGTAACCACGCCTCAAGCCCGTTGGTGGTGAGGTTCATGGGAGGAACCCAAAGCGGTCGTAACGCAGTTAAATCCTCCGCGACGCGAAAAATCTGCAGACCCGATTCGCCATCGGCCACGTAAGCGTAGTTGCCCGACAGGACCACGGCGCGAGCGTTGCCAGGGGTGTCGCACCCGGCTACGCGTACGGGATTGGTCGGGTTGGAGATGTCAATGACCTGCAAACCGCCTTGGGCATCTGCCACGTAGGCGCAATTGCCCAAGACCGCCACGTCATAGGCCCAGCCTTGGGTGTCGTATCCGCCCACTTGCACCGGGTGGGCTGGGTTTGCGACATCAATGACTTGCAGCCCGGCGTTGCCATCGGCTACGTAGGCGTAACGACCAGCTACAGCTACGCTCTGTGCATTGCCTGTGGTGTCGCAATTCCCCATCCACACCACATTTGTCGGGTTGCTGATGTCAAGCACCTGCAAACCGGCTGATTCGTCCGCCACGTAAGCGTAGTTGCCCGAAACCGCAAGGCCCTGGGCCGCGCCGCTAGTGTCGTAGCCGCCCACCCGGACCGGGTTCAGCGGATTGCTAATGTTGATGACCTGAAAGCCGGCCAGATAGTCCACTACAAACGCGTGGTTGCCGGATACGGTCACAGCATAGGCGTCGCCGTCAGTGTCCAAACCGCTCACGCGCATGGGCGCCGCCGGGTTGTTGATGTCGATCACCTGAAGACCGGCTGAGCTATCTGCTACGTAGGCGTAGCGGCCAGCAAGGGCAACACCCGACGCATTACCGGGGGTGTCGTAGCCGCTTACGTGCACGGGGTGAGCTGGGTTGCTGATGTCAATGATCTGCAAACCCGACCCGAAATCCGCCAGGTAGGCGTAGTTGCCCGACACGGCTACAGCAGAAGCGTTGCCGCTGGTGTCGCACCTGGCCACGCGGACCGGACTGGCCGGGTTCATTATCCCAATCACTTGCAAGCCAATCTGGTCAGCCGCTACGAAGGCATAGTTGCCCAAGACCGCCACGCCCAGGGCGTCGTCCTCGAAAGCATAGCTGGCCACACGGACTGGCGCAGTTGGATTGCTGATGTCAATCACCTGCATCCCAGTCCACTGGTCGGCCACATACGCGTAATTCCCAGACAGCGCCACGCCTTGGGCATAGCCGGTGGTGTCATAGCCGCCTACTCGAGCCGGGGCAGTTGGATTCCTGATGTCAATGACCTGCAGACCCGCCGCAAAATCCGCCACATAGGCATAGTTGCCCGACACGGCCACGCCTTGAGCAGTCCCGCTGGTGTCGTAGCCGCCCACCCGAACCGGGGCGACCGGGTTGCTGATGTCGATGATCTGCAAGCCAGCAGAGCCATCCGCCACGAAGGCATAGTTACCTGACACGGCCACGCCTCGAGCAGTCCCGCTGGTGTCGTAGCTACCCACTCGAACCGGTGCGGCTGGGTTCGCGATGCTGATCACCTGCAGACCCGCATTGTAATCGGCCACATATGCGTAGTTCCCGGACACCGCGACGGCCCGGGCCGATCCGCTGGTATCGTAACCACCCACGCGCACCGGGGCGGCTGGGTTGGTGATACAGATCACCTGCAGACCGGCGTCGTAATCGGCCACGAACGCGTAGTTGCCCGACACGGCCACACCCACGGCGGTCCCTGGGGTATCGCACCCGGCGATCCCGACCGGGTTGGTTGGGTTCCTGATGTTAATGACCTGCAACCCGGCGCCGTGGCACGCCACGTAAGCGTAGTCACCTGCTACAACAACTGCCTGGGCCGGCCCGCGCACATAGCCAGGCCATTGGCCAACCCAGACAGGATCCGCCGCTCGACAGCTTAACTGGATCAACAGTGCGCCGACCCATGCAGTCCGAGTAAAGGCGCCGGCATTCAGCAGGACCTCCGCGCGCACGGTACCACCATGAGGTCCAGCAGAATGTGATCCTTGTCCTCCGCTCGGGCCGAAAAGATTGGGTCTCTTGTTCATCAGCAAAAAGTTGCCCAATCTAGTCCAGGCTCAGCTAGTTGTCAAACGACCGACCGGCCTCCAATCAAGGCGCGACGGGGAATGCCAGGGAGCGTACCTGGGATCGGGCCCCGTTGCGGCGGTAGGGTGAGCAAGGCCTCAAAGCCAAGAAGACCCCGGTCAAGCTCGCTGACCGGGCAAGGCTCGGCGCCGGGTTGCAGATTCGGAAGGTCCACCGCGTGAACAACTCGTTCCACAACGCACCTATTGAAGATCATCGCCCGACTAAGCATTGTGCGGTCCGGCAGGCGCGGTTGCTTGCCGCAGGCCGGATGGAACACGTCGCTAGCTGTCCAGGGCGCCCCAGCTTCTGCAGCGTCGGCGCAAGGCAGCGCCCCCCTTCGGCGAATAACCCGCGCCCGAAGATGCGCGGAAACAGCCCGAGGGTGCTAGTTGAAACTCCGGAACAGGTCTTCCAGCTCAACCCGGTCGTGCGTCGAAACTCGCACCCTAAGCCTTTGTGGGATGGGGTCGGCCCTGGTGCATCAGGGCATCTGAATTGCAGTTTGAACTGCAAAGCCGGGTGTTTCCCACCGGGTTTGAGGGTTTAGCGCGCGTCCCAACCCGCAGCAGGCGGGTAGCCTCGGGCACCAATTGCGGTGGGGTTCGGGTCGAATACAGCCGGCTCCGCCGACGTTTTTTGTGGGCAAAGCTTGAACGGTCAGGACATATTGCCAGAGGAATCGACCATGAAAAGCAGACGCTCGAATGTGAAGGCTCTAACACGCCGAACTTTTTTGAGTCGGCTTGGTGCGGTGGTGGGAGGCTGCGCTGCGGCGCCGTGGTTTGTGCCCGGGCGCGCCTTGGGTTTGGACGGTGCGGTGCCGGCCAGCGAACGGATCGTGATGGGCGGCATAGGGATTGGGAACCGCGGGGCTTATGTGCTGGATTGTTTCTTGCACGAGCCCGGGGTGCAGTTTGTCGCCGTGTGCGACGTGCGGGCCGCGCGGCGCCAGGCCGTCAAGCGGATGGTGGACAACTTCTACAAGAACCAAGATTGCCGCACCTACATTGACCTGCGCGAGTTGCTGGCTCGACCGGACTTGGACGCGGTGTTGATTGCCACCGGGCCCAACTGGCACGGCCTGGCGTCGATTCTGGCCGCTGAAGCGGGCAAGGACGTCTATTGCGAGAAACCCTGCACCAAGACCATCGCCGAAAGTCTGGCGCTGGCTCAAACCTTCCGCCGCACGGGTCGGGTTTTCCAAGCGGGCACCCAGCGGCGGAGCTTGCCCAACTTCGCTTTTGCGGTGGAATTGGCTCGGCGCGGTCGGCTCGGCAAGCTCACCACGTTGCATGCGCATCCGGGCGGTTTGGGCACCAGCACCAGCCGATGGCTGCCGGCCGAGCCGCCCCCAGCCAAGGAGGATGTGGATTGGGACCTTTACTTGGGGCCAGCAGCCTGGCGGCCGTACAACCGACGCTTACTGGATGGATTCAACTTCGAAAAGGGCGGCGGCTTGGTCGGCGGCGGCTGTTTGGAATGGGGCACGCACTGCGTGGACTTGTGCCAGTGGGCCAACGACGCAGATGGGACTGCGGCGGTCGAGTATTGGCCCGAAGGCAACCAACTGCACGCACGCTACGCCAACGGCGTTAAGCTGGTCATGCGCAACGATGGCTGGCTGCCCCTGGGCTCATGCCCGGTCCGATTCGAAGGCGAAGAAGGCTGGGTCGAGACCGGCGACAACGGTGAATTGGTGGCGCATCCGCCCACGCTCATCGCCGGGCCGCGAGCCAAGATTGCTGGTTACCCGGCCAACTTTCACGTGCGCGATTTTCTGGCCTGCGTTCGGTCGCGCGGCCAACCGCGGGCTAATGCGGATGTGGCCTGTTGGTCGCACATCACCTGTCATGCCGCTAACATCGCGTTGTTCTTGGGCCGCAAAGTCGTGTTCGATCCCAAGACCACCCGGTTCGTCAACGACCAGGAAGCAGACCGGTTGCGGTCTGAAGCACTGCGTGAACCTTGGCGGCTGTAAGTGACCCATTCTGGAGTGACTTTGGCTTCAACCCGACCGATTCCCATGCACGACAATCAACGAGCAGTCATCCGGATGGCTGAAAGCCGGACCTTAGCTTCAGCCCCTGGTAGCACACCGGCCCCACTCACCCAGCGGCGGCCAGCGGCGCTAAGCTGGCCCTTCACGGCCTCAAGCCAGCCTGGGTCGCCAGCAGCTCGGCAGGTCATCCCACCCGGCGGGCCAGTTGGTCTTTGGCCACGATTAGCTTGGGCGACGCTGGTTTTGGGCCTGGCTAGCGGCCTGTTGGGGGCTGACACAGGCGCGGACAAAGCGCGCAAAGCACTGAGTGTGCTGCAATCCGAAGCGTCGCCAGCGGACAAGGCGTTTGCCTGCAAACAACTGGCGATTTGGGGTGGACCCGAGGCTGTGCCTGCATTGGCACCGTTGTTGGCCGATGAGCAGTTGGCCTCCTGGGCCCGGATCGCCTTGGAAGCCATCCCAGGGCCAGCAGCCGATGCAGCCTTGCGCGAGGCAGCTCAACGGCTTACCGGGCTGCGCTTGGTCGGTGTGATCAATTCGATCGGTGTCCGCGCCGATTGCCAGGCTATCGACCTGCTGCGGGCCAAGCTAACCGATGCGGACCCTGAGGTGGCTTCGGCAGCCGCGGTGGCCTTGGGCCGGATTGGCGGGCAGGAAGCAGCCCGAGCTTTGACCGCTGCGCTGGCGAATGTGCCTGACCCAGTGCGATCCGCCGTTGCGCAGGGGGCCATCCTATGCGCCGAACGGTTTTTGGCTGAGGGCCAAGCAGCCCAAGCGCAGGCGCTCTACGACGCCCTACGCCACGCGCCAGTGCCCAAGCCGCGTCTCCTAGAAGCCACACGCGGCGCGATCTTGGCCCGGCAAGCCGATGGGCTGAGTTTGCTCTTGGAGACCTTGCGCGCGCTGGACAAGGACCTGTTCCGGATCGGCCTGCGTGCCGCCCGCGAGTTACCCGGGCAAGCTGTGACCGAGGCATTGGCGGCTGAGTTGGAGCGCACCCCGCCAGCCCGGCAACCGGCGTTGCTGTTGGCTTTGGCTGATCGCACCGATGCAGCGGTGTTGCCGGCCCTGGCGGCTGCGACCCGGAGCGGCTCAAGGGACCTGCGCTTGGCCGCGTTGAGTGTGCTTGAGCAGAAGGGCGACGTGACCTGCGTGCCGGTGTTGCTGGAGGCTGCGGTCAGCACGGACGCTGAGGTGGCCAGTTCGGCCAAAGCGGCCTTGCGTCGGTTGCCTGCGGGCGAGGTGGACGCGGACTTGGCCACACGGCTGCGTCAAGCCACTGGCCCCACGCGCCAGTTGTTGGTCGAGCTGGCCGGCCAACGCCGGATCGGTGCAGCTGTGCCCGAGCTGATCAAAGCCACTGACCGAGCCGAGCTGCCGCTACGGCTGGCGGCCATCAAAGCCTTGGGTGAGACAGCCAGCATAGCTGAGCTGGAGGTGCTGACTGGGCTGTTGGCCAGGGCCAAAGACCAACAGGAGCTGGAAACCGTCGAGTCGGCTTTGGAGTCAGCTTGCGCACGGTTGCCAGATAAAGCCGTCTGCACCGACAAACTGCTGGCGCGGTTGCCGGCCTGCGCCACGCCAGCCCGGTGCGCCATCCTGCGGTTGCTGGGCAGCTTGGCCACCGCACCGGCCTTGGCAGCGGTGCAGACTGCCCTGGCCAGCCCTGAACCAACCGAGCAAGAGACAGCTTTTCGCGTGTTGGCCGATTGGCCGGAGGCAACGGCCCTGCCTGCATTGGTGGACTTTTACAGTCGGAGCACCAATGCCACCCAACGCGCGTTGGCATTGCGAGGTTGTGTACGGTTGCTGAGCTTGGCCAGCCAGCCTGTGGCCCAGACGCTGAAGATCTACGCGCAACTGGTCCAAAGGGCCACTGGACCGGATGATCGGCGCTTGGTGTTATCCGGCCTGGCCAAGGTGCCAGACCCAGCCGCCCTGAAACTGGTGGAACCGATGCTAGCTGACCCGGCTATTGAAGCTGAGGCTGAGCAGGCTCTGTTGGGCATTGCCAGCGGCATCGTGGGCCTTGCACCTACCGAGGCTCGCGCCCTGGCTGCTCGGCTAAAGGCTCAATCCAAATACGCTGCCACACGTGCCCGAGCCAACGATCTGCTGGAGACGCTGGATCAGGTAGAGGATTACATCGTGGCTTGGCAAGTGGCCGGGCCTTACACCGAGCCCGAATCGGGCCGATCGCTGTTCGACACGGCGTTTCCGCCTGAGAAAGCCGGGGCGGCGGTCTCTTGGAAGCCGTTGCCTGCGGCTACACAGCCCAAGCGGCCTTGGATGCTGGATCTGTTGGCAGCGTTGGGGGGCGAACGCCGCGCAGCCTACGCCCGCACCTTTGTCTGGTCGGAGTCGGAGCGACCCGCTCGGGTCGAGTTCGGCACCGACGATGGCTATAAACTGTGGTGGAATGGCCAATTGGTTCAGCAAGCCAACCGCAGTGGCGCGGCGGTGCCCGGCCAGTTCAAAGCCAATGTCACCCTGCGCCAAGGCTGGAACGAGGTGCTGCTGAAAGTCACGCAAGATACCGGGCCGTGGGAGTTTTGCTTGCGGCTCCGTTCGCCCTCAGGCGAAAAACTCGAAGGCATCCGGCAGCAGGCCACTCCACCGCAGCCAACCAGCCCGTAACATCCCAGCCAAAGCCCATTGAATGGGCCCAACCCGGACTACCGTGTCCAAGGCTGGAGGCAGTCAAGCCGTGCGGTGTAGCCCGAGTGCGATCAGCCCAGGGCAGGCTCAGGCCGAGGCGCAGTCACCGAGGCGCTCAGTTGGCGCAGCCGCTGCACCAACTGACCCAAAGAGTCGAATCGGTTCAGGCGCACCCCCACCGCGCCGCCGCCAGGATGCACCTCCACAAACTCAGGGTCAGGATGCAAGCCAAACCGGCGATAGAACGCTTGACGGATGAACTCCTTAACCGCTTCAGGTTCGACTTTCTGTTTGTCGATGTGCACCTGGAAGAAGTCGCCTTGGCCGGCGGCGTTGATGCGCACCGCCACGGCGTCCGAGCCGAAGGCGCGCTTGAGCATCGCCTCCGCCAGGTCAATCAGGGCCAAGCCACGAAAGAAATTGCCGCCTTCTAACCGCGCAATGTCCGGCGGCGGATCAGCCCCCAAGGCTGAGTCGTCCAAGCCGCGCTGATAATCGAAGGGCTTGGCCTCGAACCGTTCTAGCCACCGGTCAAGACGCTCTGGCCCGGCGCAGTCCCCTTCCCACGGCAGCAACTGCAGCATCTCTTCACGCGACGGAAGTCGGCTCGGGTCGATCTCCACACACCGGTCACCGCGCTGCGACCAACTGACCCAAGTGATCCATTGCTCGGGGTGATGAATCAATCGGAAGTTTCGGGCCACCTCGGCAAACAAGTAAGCCACAATAGCCCGAAGGGGCACGCCCTGCTCCTGGACGATTGCGCCATCGGCTGCGGCGCGGCGCAAGACCGGGTCGCGCCAGCCGCTGCACAGCGAGGTCAAAGTGGCATCAGCTTGGCGGGTAGCGGCTTGGGCATCCAGGCCCTGCAGCTCGACCAACTGGCTTAGGTACCAACCCCGGTGCTGTTCCAACCGCTGGCGCAATTGCTCTTGGGTGATCAGCAGGGGTAACTGACGCAACACAGCGGTGATCCAAGCCCGGCTTTCCAGGCTCAGGGCACCGTCCTCCAGCAGGTCTTCTTCGATCACCTTGAACAGGTCGGTGTCTAACGGCAAACGCACCAGCAAAGCCGCAATCTCGGCGGCTTTGCCGGTGAGCTTGCGCATTTCGCTGGTGGTCAGCCGGCCCGGCTCAGGTGTTTGGGCGTAATAACCCCAGGACCAGCGCCAGGCGTCCCGGTCGCGCTCGACGCTGTAGGGAAAAATCATTTCAATCCGATCGGTGGGCACCGGGTAGGTCTTGAGGGTGCGGTAGTTGTCGCGGGGGTTGGACGAGATCAAAGTGGCTTGGCCGGGGCGGCCTTTTTGGATGGTGGCTTGGTCCAGTGAACCTGCGCGCACGCCGGTCCCGTATTCGGCCTGGCAAGCCAGGTGCACCAGCAAGTCGGCCGGAATGCCCAAGTCATACAGCGCATTGATGGCATTCTTGGTCGCCACCGTCACCGCCGACGAACTGGAAAAGCCCCCTTGCGGAATGTTCCCTGTGGACACCAGACGCAAGCCGCGGAAGCTGTCCCGACCCAGGTGAGCCTGAACCTGCGCGCCCAGCCGGCCTTTGCGCAGGGTCCGCATCGAGGCAATGGCATTGCTGACCAACGAAAACGGGCGGCGCATGTTAGTGCTGACCCACAGCGCCGGGGGCGGCAACGGTAAACCTCGGGCCCGACGCTGTTGCAGCTCCTCTTCACTGAAGTAGCCCAAGGACAACAGCAGATGCTCAGCCAACCGGGTGCCGAACTCCTCGTAGGTATGCCAATCGGTGATCTCCTCGCCTGGATACATCTCCGCCCCGTCGGCTGGCAACACGTTGATGGTCTCGCGGTATTTTGGGTTGGTCGGGAACAGGTGAATCTGGTGGTCATCGGCGCTTTGGACCAACAACACGATCTGTTCCTGGCCAGCGGGATGACCGGCCCCGATGGGCATTTGCCAGGCTGGACCGAAAAACCGCGACATATCCGGATGCATGAACGCGATACGCACTCGCCCACCGGCAATGCCCAAGGCCACAGGTTGGTCGGGCTTAAACCCCAGTCGCTCGCGATGGACCGTGTCAATCAGTTCCTCGATTTGCCGTGCAATGGCGGCCACCTGCGCCAAGGGACGGTCCGCCACGATCCGCTGCGCGGCTTCTTCGACATCGGTCTGACCTGCGTACAGCAAGTGGCCAGCCGACACCACCAAACTCTCCAGCAACGCCAGGTCCATCGGCCGGGTGACGTCGGCGCACAACAGGTCGTATTCCGGATCGGCTACAGTGGTGGTGATGGTGCGGATATCGCCGCCTTTGCGGCTAATGACCTCGACGATATCGGTCAGGTAATACTGCTGCTGCGCGTTGTCATTGGTCAGGTTACGCAGGCTCTGATACAACGTGGCCGCCCGAATGGCATAAAGCGGGCAGTTGCCTTCCAGCAGCTCGTTCAAGAGTCGGCGGGCAATGGGATCGGCCACCTCGTCAATGTCGCGCTGCTCGACAATGCGCAGCACCTGCTGCTGGGCCCCGCGCAGCACTCGGCCTTTGCCGCGGTTCTTCGGTGGCTCGTAAATAGCCGTCAGGAAGGTCAAATCGGCTTCGCGCGGACCGGCTTGGTGGGTCTCGACTAACCGTCGGAACACCGTCGGCGTCACAATCCGATCACCCATGGTCAGGATCAGGAGCGGATCGGCCTCCAGCAACCCCGGGACGCTAAAGGCTTCGTAGGCCGCGTAGGCCGTGCCGCCAGTGGGGTTATCGGACCGCACGTAGATGATGTCCGGGCCCAGAGCAGCTACCGCTTCCTCATGCCGGTAACCCACCAAACAAATCACCGGCGCCAAACTGAACCGCCGAAACGCGTCAATCGAATGCCGCGCCAGCGGCACACCCCGCACCGGCTGAATGCACTTGGGCGCTTGACCGAACCGGGTGCCCTTGCCCGCAGCTAACAACACCAACACCGGCACCTCCGGGCTGATGCCACCATATAAGCTGAGCGCCTCAGCGTTCAGCAGCTTCACAGCACTCAGCTCGACGGCTGCGCCCAGCTTGCCCACGATCGTCTTCGACGTTTTGCTCGGTCGCGCCATGAAAACAACATGAGGGCAGAGCATCCTCTGCCCTCCTTGGGATCATCCCGCTGGCCCTAAGCTAGCTGAACTGGACCATGCCCGCAAGGTTGCCGCTCATGTTTTTTTCGAGGCGCCACTGAGCCTGAGCTCATCGGACTACGGCGTGCCGCCATCCCACAGGACGCACCGGCTTTTCGTGGCTTCCGACGCGTCACGTGGCCGGCTAAGGATTTTCCGCCGGTTCACGCCAGCGGCTAGCAATTCCGCCGTAGCCGCCGCCCTCAGGCGGCGGACTAGGCGCAGCCGGCGGCTCAATCGGCCGACTCACGTCGGCGGCTACGGGTTTTTCCGCCGGCTGACGCCGGTGGCGATGGACCGCCAAGCAGGCTGGCTGGACCGTCGCGCAGCGACGGCTTGACGGTAGCCGAGGGCTTCAGCCTACGGTGGCCGCAGAGCCCAAAGCGACCCGTGGGTTGAAACCCACGGCTACCTTCAGCGCACCGCTCCGCGGTGCCTTCAGGCCGATGGTCTGCCGAGTCCGGCGGCGGACCTGGTGGAGCCCGGGCGATCAATCCGCCGGCTTACGCCGGCGGCTACGGTGGCCTGCCGACTGGAAGCCTGCGACACAGCAGGTTGGAAACCTACGCTACGGCAGACATACCAACCTGCAGTAAACTGCGATTGTGCCGCATGGCGCACCAAGTCGTCAGCGCGACTTGACCGGCGGGGCGAAACCTTGTTCCTTGCCTGGCTACAGATGATGTCGGAGTTGCCACCTACAGTGGCGGACCTGCGCTTGGACCGAACGGAGCCAGCGAGCCGAGCTTTTCGCTGGCTGCGGTGGGCTGGAGCCACTGTGGCGCTATTGGCGGTGTTGGGGTTCGGGTATTGGGCCTTGCGCGCGCGTCCGGTGCCGGTCCGCACCCAGCCGGCTATGGCTGAGGCCACGGCTGGCGGGCGGCGACCGGTGTTGAACGCGTCGGGCTACGTGGTGGCACGGCGCCAGGCCACCGTCTCGTCCAAAATCACCGGCAAGGTCATGGAAGTCCTCATCGAAGAAGGCATGCAGGTCCAGCAAGGCCAAGTGTTGGCCAGGCTGGACGACACCAATGTGCGCGCCGGGCTAAAACTGGCCGAGGCTCAAGCGCAAGCGGCGCGAGCGGCCTTGGCTGAGACCCGGGCGCGCCTTGAGGAGGCCGAGAAACAACTGGCGCGCGTGGCTGCGTTGGCCGCCAAGAACGTGGCCAGCGCCTCGGAGCTGGATCGAGCCGAGGCCGAAGCCAAGTCACTGCGCGCCCGGCTGGAAACGCAAGTCACTCAGGTGACCGTGGCCGAACGTGAAGTGGCGGTTTGGCAGCAACAGTTGGAGGACACCATCATCCGCGCCCCGTTTAGCGGCGTGGCCATTGCCAAAAATGCCCAGCCCGGCGAAATGATCTCGCCTATCTCAGCCGGCGGCAGCTTCACCCGCACGGGCATCGGCACTATCGTGGACATGAGCTCGCTGGAGATCGAGGTGGACGTGAACGAGAGCTTCTTGAACCGCGTGTATCCCGGCCAAATGGTCGAGGCGGTCCTGGATGCTTATCCGGATTGGAAAATACCCTGCAAAGTCTTCGCCATCATCCCGACGGCGGACCGCCAAAAAGCCACCGTCAAAGTCCGTGTCCGGTTCGAGCAGTTGGACCCGCGGATTTTGCCCGACATGGCGGTGCGGGTCACGTTCTTGGCCGAACCTGACGGCAGCAACCAGACGCCGACGGTCTGGGTGCCCCGGAGTGCGTTGCGCGAGGAAGCCGGTCGCACGTTCGTATGGGTGGTCAAAGACCGGCGACTGGAACGACGCCCGGTCACGGCCGCCGTCATCAAAACTGGCCAGGCCTATCTGTCGGCAGGCCTTAGCCCGGGTGAAAGAGTCGTGGTTGAAGCCCCAGCTCGACTGCGTCCAGGCCAACGGGTGCGCGAGCTTGACTGAAGCGCTATGCACACCACTAGAGCAAGCCCAGGTATGGCCCGAGCGGATCCGGATCCGGCGTTGGCTTGCAGCTCCAAACTTGATTTGGTGATCCAGCAGTGAATCATCAGTTGGTTAGTGGGTTCGGCTCCAGCGTGCGTTCGCACAACCCTGTCGGCAGGGCGCTCGCACCGGTCCACCCGCCTGCAACCACGCACCCCCGACGCTCGGCTTGGGAACCCCCATACCAAATGGCCAGCCGACCGCCACAGCCGAGCCGAATGGATTGAGTCCATGACCGATGCTTTGACCAACGGTCCCTTGGTGCGGCTGATCGACGTGGACAAAGTCTTCCGCCGCGGCAGTGAGGAAATCCACGTCTTGCAAGGGCTCAATTTAACCGTGGCGGCGGGGGAATTCCTGGCTCTGATGGGGCCATCCGGCTCGGGCAAGACCACGCTCTTAAACCTGATTGGCGGCCTGGACCGGCCCACCCGCGGCGCCATCTTGGTGGGCTCGGATCGGATCGACCAGATGTCCGACCGCCAACTGGCTGCCTGGCGCGCGCGCCATGTGGGGCTGGTGTTTCAGTTTTACAATCTACTGCCGGTCCTGACCGCGGCGCGGAACGTCGAGCTGCCACTGCTGTTGACGCCTTTGTCGGCAGCGCAGCGGCGTCGGCAGGTGGACATTGCCCTGGCTGTGGTGGGCCTGTCGCATCGCAAACATCATTACCCCAGGCAACTGTCCGGAGGCGAACAGCAACGGGTCGGCATCGCTCGGGCCATTGTGACCGATCCCACCCTGCTGCTGTGTGACGAGCCGACGGGCGACTTGGACCGGAAATCCGGCGATGAAGTGCTGGACTTGTTGCAGGAACTGAATCGGCGTTATGGCAAAACCATCATCATGGTGACCCACGACCCGCATGCCTCAGCCCGTGCCAGCCGAATTGTGTATTTGGACAAAGGCCGTCTGAGTGCCACTCGACCCGAATGAGGTTGTTCCGGTTGATCTTGGCCAACTTGGCTCGGCGCAAACTGCGCACAGCGCTAACTGCGCTGTCGATAATGGTCGCGTTTGTGTTGTTTGGGTATTTGGCTGCTATTCGGCGTGCGCTCGACCAAGGGGTGAGTGTGGCCGGGGCAGACCGGCTGTTGACGCGCCAGAAAGTCTCCATCACCCAACCGTTGCCGGAGAGCTACAAGGCACGCATCGCCCGCTTGGCCGGGGTGAGAAAAGTGACCCATTTGACCTGGTTCGGCGGCATTTATCAGGACCCGAAGAACTTCTTTGGCCAAATGGCCGTGGTGCCGGAAGAGTTCCTGGAACTGTTTCCAGAGTACCTGTTGGCCGACGAGGCGCGCGAGGCGTGGCTGCGCACCCGCAACGGCGCTATTGTGGGCCGCCGCACGGCCAACCGGTTCGGCTGGAAGGTTGGCGACCGCATTCCGCTCCAGGCCACTGTCTGGCGCAAAAAAGGCGGTGAACTGCTTTGGGAATTCGAGATTGTGGGTATCTACGACGGGGCCTCTAAAGCCACCGACGATACCAACTTCTACTTCCGCTACGACTATTTCGATGAATCGCGCGAGTTCGGGCGCGGCTTGGTCGGGTGGTATTCCGTGCGTGTGCATGACCCCAATGAAGCGGCGGCGGTGGCTGAACGGATCGACTCAGAGTTCGCCAACTCGCCCCACGAAACCAAGACCGAAACCGAAGGGGCATTTTTACGGGGTTGGGCGCGCCAGATTGGCGACATTACCACCATCATGGTGGCCATCCTCAGTGCGGTGTTTTTCACAATCTTGCTGGTGGCCGGCAATACCATGGCCCAGAGTGTGCGCGAACGGATCAATGAATTGGGCTTGCTCAAAGCCCTGGGCTTTACCGACCGCCAGGTGCTCGGGCTGGTGCTGGCCGAATCCTGTGTGCTGGCTGGCGTGGGCGGCAGCGCAGGCCTGGCCGTAGCTGGTGTCTTAATCTCGGCAGGCGACCCTACCCGAGGTGCGCTGCCGATCTTCTATTTTCCAAGTGAGACGGTCACGGTGGGTGTGGTCTTGATGCTTGGGCTGGGCTTCGCCGCCGGCATCTTGCCCGCACTGCAAGCCATGCGGCTTGAGGTGGCCGAGGCCTTACGGAGGTAACCGATGATGGGCATCCGCAATTGGCTGGGCCAGGCCGCCTCGGTCAGCAAGCTGGGGTTGGAAACCATTTGGGAACGCAAAGGCGCCTCTGCCACGGCCGTGGTCGGCATTGCTGGGGTGGTGGCGGTGGCGGTGGCCACCTTGTCCATTGCCCAAGGATTCCGCCGGACCATGACGGCGGGCGGCGATCCGGCCCTGGCCCTGGTGCTGCGCAGCGGGGCTGACACGGAGATGATGAGTTTTTTGTGGCTTCCGGACACACGCGTCATTGCTGATGCACCTGGAGTCGCCCGGTCTGAGCTTGGCCCACTAGCCTCGCCGGAGTTGTTTGTGGTGATTAACCTGCCCAAGCGCGACACCGGCACCGACGCTAATGTGCCGTTGCGCGGGGTGTGGCCCGTGGCCTTCCAAGTCAATCAGGCTATCGAGATCTGTGCCGGTCGTAATTTCCAGCCCGGGCGCAACGAGGCGATTGTGGGCATCGGCGCAGTGCGCGAGTTTGCTGGACTTGAACTGGGCCAAAGTATCCAGGCCGGGCACACTCAGTGGACCATCGTAGGCCATTTCCGAGCTCGGGGCAGTTTGGCCGAGTCGGAAATCTGGACCGACGCCACCCTGCTCCAAAACGCGTATCACCGAGGCAATACGTTCCAGTCGGTCTGGGTGCGGCTGGAACGCCCCGAAGCGTTCGACCAGTTCAAGGTTGCCTTGCTGAGCGACCCGCGTTTGAACGTGAAGGTCCTGCGTCAGACCGAGTATTTCGCCGACCAATCCGCCACCGTCTATAACCTGGTCAATGGATTGGGCCGGCTGATTGCGCTGTTGATGGGGCTGGGCGCGGTGTTTGGAGCCTGGAACACGATGCATTCGGCTGTGGCCGCGCGCACGCGCGAGATAGCCACCCTGCGCGCCTTGGGATTCGGAGCTGGGCCAGTGGTGGTGGCGGTGTTGGTCGAGGCGCTGTGTCTGGGGCTGGCGGGCGGTGTGTTGGGTGGCTTGGTGGCATATGGGGCCTTCAACGGTTACCGCGCCGCCACCATCAACTGGCAAAGCTTTAGTCAGGTGGCTTTTGCCTTCACCGTCACACCATCCCTGCTGGTGGAAGGGATAGCCTACGCCACCGGCATCGCCCTGTTGGGCGGCCTATTCCCTGCCCTACGCGCCGCCCGGTTGCCCGTGGCCACTGCGTTACGCGAGCTATAACGAGGCTCCCCGGTCGCCAAGGCGCCGTGGCCGACGCCCGTCTGCGGCCTGCTAGACCTGCCGGTAACGCTGCCGAGCGCAGGCTCTTAGCGGAAGCGTTTCCCTGCCCGTCAAAACCGCAATCCCTGGTCCGAGCTACGCGCGCCCAGCTTCCAGCTCCGATTTTCGAGCTCCCAACTCTGCGCTTCAACGGGACGCTGTGATGCCCAAGCCCAGCAACGGCACCAGCTCCGCCTCCTCGGCCACCCCGTAATTGAAGATGACAAACCCGCCCGTCCGATACCGGCGGGTGATTTGGATTTGCTCGATCACGCCTTCCGGACCGAGGCGCGAGGAGGAGGCGCTTTCGCCAATGCCCGGATAACACGGCACCCGGCCGGCCCATTCGACCTGCCGGGCGACCATGTTCTCGAACTGCCGATGGCTGCGGGTGTAGTCCATCGGACACACAAAATCCAGCCAGCCACGCTCGCACCACAGTTTCCAATCCTGCCCCACGCCGTCCCGGTCCACCGGCCAGTTGCGAAACACCGCCGCCGAGATTTTCAGCCGGGGCTTGAGCGCCCGCGCCTGCTCGGCCACGGCGCGCACCACGGCTGTGATGTGGCTCCGGCGCCAGTCCAGCCAGGCTTGCTGCACCGGGCCTTCGGCCAGCACATCGCGCGGCCAGTTGACCAGCCGGATTCCAGTGGATTGCTGGAACCGCTCGCGGCACCCGGCGCAAAAGCAATGGTCGCTGTCCGGGTAGCGGATGTAATCAAAGTGCAGACCGTCCACGTCGTAGTTCCGGGCCACTTCCAGCATGGACTCGATTTCCAACCGTCGGTTGTCCGGATGCGACGGGCACAGCCACAGCTCTTCCTTCCCGCGCGAGCTGGTTTGGAGCCGGCCGGTACGGCGCAAGTGCTCGACGAACTCGCGCGGGGCGGCGTGGCCCAAGTTCCAGTTCACCTTCCAGACATGCACTTGCAGGCCGTGTTTCTTGGCCGCGGCCACGCAGAGCGCAATCTGGTCGCCGCGCTTGGCCACTTCGGGCGACACCGGCAGGACTTTGCTAGGATAAAAGGCCACGCCGCCCCAGAGCATGTTGGGGAGGATGGCAGTGAAGCCGTTGGTCGCCAGCCGCCCCAGCGCCTCGTCCCACGACAACCCCTGCACCCCAAACGCGCTGTGGCACCAAAAGGCGCGAAACTCGCCGGGCAGCGACGGCTGCGCCAAGCACCACGCCTCCAACAACCGCTGCTGCGCACGGCCTGCCTGGTCCAGGGCCTGAGCGAAATGGCGTCGGCTGGCCAGCTCGCGGGCCTGGTCGCGCAGCCGGCGCGCCTGGGCCAAAGCATCCAAGGCTTGGGTCCGGTGGGTGGCGAGCTGGGTAATCGTGGCGCTAGCCTGGTCGAAACTCCGGCCCGAACCGGCCAGGCCGAGCCGGTCGAGGCTGGCCTTGGCGGCCATTTCCCAAAGCTCCGGCGCCAGATACCCAACCAAAGCCAGCAGGAATCGAGCTTTGCGGGTGAAGTCATCCCCGAGCAGCACGTGCGTGAAGACGAGGCCATTGGTCGAGCCGACCACTGCCGGATGCCCCGTTGCCTGACCGTGATTATCGAACCATTCGGCCAATACGGAGCCCGCACCCGGCAGCGGTTGGACGGTCTGGATGTTCCACGAACGTTGCCCGACCTGCGCGGGCGCGCCGGCCAACGCGCCTCCCCGCGGCCGAATCGAGGCGAAGAAACCCGGCCGGGTCTCGCGCACGTGCCGGCCGGGCTGCACCTTGAGCACGGCCCGGAGCTTTTCCGGCACGGTGTAGCAGACCAGCAGTTTGCCGCCGGCCTGCGCGTAGCAGGTCAGGGCCTCGGCGGCAGCTTCGGGCAGTTGCGGGTTGTGCGGCAGGATGACCACCCGCGCCGGCTGCAAGGCCGCGGCCGTCAAGTCTAGGTCGCTCAAGACTGCGCAGTCCAACCCGACGCTTTGCAGCAGCTCGGCGGTGGTCTCGGTGTATTGGGTTACAGCTCGAGCCTCGTCGGGCGAGCTGCGGGTGACCGAGTCGGCCCGCACGATGGCCACGAGCGCGTCCTGGCCCAAGGCACCGGTCAACCGGAAATCACGCACGAACAGCTCGGTGTCCCGATCCTGCCCGCGCCAGGCCGACAGGCGCACCGTGCGGATTTGGCCCCAGCCCGCAGGCCGGCCCTCGGTGCCGAAGGCGGCCTTGTCGAGCCGGATGAGGTTCCAGGCATTGGTGGCCTCGGGGTAAAACGCGGCGTGATACCAGCCCTCGCCGCTTTGCAGGTAGAGGCTGAAATGCGACACCGGCGAAGCGTCGCGGCACAGCAGTAGGAACTCGATGCCCCGGCAGGCGGTCAGGTCCAGCGCCACCCGCCGGTCCCACGAAGCGCGCTCGATTTTCGTGCCGGCGAAGTTGCAGGGCATCCGCAGCGCCTTGCGGCCGTCCAGCTCGGTCACCGCCACGGGAGCCGTGCCTCCCATGGGCCGCCAAGCGGCGCGCGCCTCGGTATCAGAGGCGTATTGGCACGAGTCGAACACTGTGGGATCGCCCACGGCCGCCTGCGTAGGCAGGCCCGGCGTGCCTAAAAGACCCCAGGGGCTCCAAAGCCAAACAAGACCTAACGCAGCTCGGTCGAGTTTCATCATCGCGTGTAATCGGTTCGACGGCTCGGCAACCGGCCCTGTTCGTACCGCCAAGCAAGGACCAGGTTGCTCACTCAAACCGACTAGCTCCGAAGGCGCCTGGGTCGGGTCCGAGCCTAGCTGCGCGACGGAGAGCCACAGTGAGCCAGCCGATTCGCCCTGCGCACCGCTGGTGACGCTAGGCTGTGGGCCGGCGACGGACCTTGACTTGCGGATACTTGCCTGGCTTGGCGCCAGAGGGAGCCTGCAGCTGCGCGTGTTCCAAGGCGCGCTGGATGAACTCGGCCTGACTACGCCGGGCTGGATCGTTCGCCCCCCGCTTCACACGGCGATACACTCCGTCGGGATGCAAGATGCGCGCCTTCACATTGTCAGCCAACGGCAAGGCTAACAGTTCACTGCAAACCCGTTCGCGTAAGTTGCCGTCTTGGATGGGGAAAACCGTCTCGATCCGGCGGAAGAAATTACGCGGCATCCAATCGGCACTGCCAATGAAGACCTCGGGTTGACACGCATTTTCGAAATAGAAGATTCGGCTGTGTTCCAGGAACCGATCCACAATGCTGCGCACCCGGATGCGGTCGCTGAGCCCCGGCACCCCCGGCCGCAAACAGCAGATGCCCCGCACAATCAGATCGATCTCGACCCCGGCTTGGGAGGCCCGGTAAAGCGCTTTGATGATCTGCTCGTCAGCCAACGAATTCATCTTGGCAATGATCCGGGCCGGCAAGCCGTTGTCAGCGTGTTCCGCTTCGCGCGCGATCAACTGCAGCATCCGGGCGTGCAGCTCGAAGGGAGCCACCACCAGTTTGCGCATGCCTTGGAACTGGCAAATGCCTGTGAGCAAGTTGAACAGGTTGGTGGCGTCTTCGACCAAGTCCGGATCGCACGTGAACAGGCCCAGGTCGGTGTAAATTTTGGCGGTGGTAGGATTGTAGTTGCCGGTGGCCAGATGCACGTAACGCCGAATGCCGTCACCTTCGCGCCGCACCACCAAACAAACCTTAGCGTGGATTTTGTAGCCGACCAGGCCATAGACCACATGCACGCCGTTTTCTTCCAGGTGGCGTGCCCACTGGATGTTGTTGGCTTCGTCGAACCGGGCGCGCAACTCGACCACGGCAGTGACCTGTTTGCCCTGCTTGGCCGCATCCAGCAGGGCGCCGATGATCCGCGGGTCGCCGCCGGTCCGATACAACGTCTGCTTGATGGCCAGCACGTTCGGGTCCGCAGCAGCCTGTTGCAGGAACTCCACCACACTGCTGAAATTGTCGTAGGGATGATGCAGCAGCACGTCCCGCCGTCGAATCACAGCGAACAGGTCCGGCGCATCCCGCAACACCGGGGCTGTGGGCGCCACAAACGGCGGGTCGCGCAGCTCGGGCGAATGGTCGCCTTCGTAGGCGGCCATCAGCCGCGTGAGGTTCAACGGACCATCAATGAGGTAAAGGTCCTCCGGCCCAAGCCGGAATGTGTTCAGGAGCATTCGCCGGATTTCCGCTGGGCAATGGTGCGACAGTTCTAGCCGGACCGCGTCGCCCCGGCGGCGTCGATGCAGCTCTTCCTCGACGGCTTTGAGCAGGTTGTCGGTCTCTTCCTCATCGATGTAGAGCTCGCTGTTGCGGGTGATGCGAAACAGCCAATAGCCCACAATCCGCGTGCCGGGGAACAAATCGGGCAAGAAAGCGCCAATCAGTTCGCCCGGGAACAGGAAGTCCAGCCGACTGTCCGGCCGCGGTAACTTCACCAAACGCGGTAAGACGCGCGGCACTTGGACCACGGCCAAATGCCGATGCGGTCGGCTGGCCTGAGTCAGTTCAAGCTGCACAATCAGGTTCAGCGATTTGTTCAGCAGTTGCGGGAATGGATGCGCTGGGTCAATCGCTAGCGGCGTGAGCACCGGCCGCACCTCAGCCCGGTAAAACTCGGTGGCCGATGCTCGGTCTTCCGGCCCGACCTCGGCAAAGGTCAAGAACCGGATGCCATGCGCGGCCAAGCCGGGCCGAATCTGCTCCCGCCAACAGGCGTATTGGGCTTCGACCATGGCATGGACACGCCGAGCCACAGCGCGGAATGTCTCGCTGGCAGTCAGGCCGTCGATTGACCGCTCGACCGTTTCGCTTTCGATCTGCTGCTTGAGCCCGGCCACGCGCACCTCGAAAAACTCGTCCAAGTTCGAGCTGACGATGCTCAGGAACTTCAGGCGCTCCAGCAGCGGGTTGGTCGGGTCCAACGCCTCCTCCAGCACACGCTGGTTGAAGTCCAGCCAGCTCAGTTCGCGGTTGATGAAATGCTGTGGCTTAAACGTAGCCATTACTTCGTCTCAATGGGCGCCAAGCTAAGCCGGTGAACGCCGGTAAGGCCAACGCAAACTCACATGCCCATCTGCCCCCTACGGACCAATCCGCCGACTTACGCCGGCGGCTACAGGGCGGGCAGAACAATCCCGTAGCCGCCGTCGTATAAAACGACGGACTTACTGGATCCAGCGGATCAATCCGCCGACTCACGTCGGCGGCTACCTGTTCCGGGTGGCTTGGCTTGCGGGCCGGTAGTTGCTGATGCGACAGGCCGGACAATTTGAGCCGCCCCAGGTAGATCAACGTGCAGAAAAACGCTCCTAGGCTGCTGCGTGGCATGGGTAGCCCCAAGCTGGTTTTGCAGGCTTGTCGGAAGGTGGGTCGGACTGGTATGGATCGCGACAACATCGTGGCCGTCGGCTCGAGCCGGTGCGCTACGGAGGCCGGAAGACCGTGAGTCAACTAACGCAGGACACCGCATGAGACAGATTGTCAGCGCTTCAGCCGAAGGTGTGTTCGAGAACCGCAAAGCCGGCCTCGTTGCTTTCGGCATCGACCAAATCCTACTGGGTCTGGCCTCCGTGCTGTTGGCGAGAGTCATGGCAGTACAGGCCGATCGGCTTCGGTCACCGACCGCCCGGCAGGACGTAGGTTGAGCGTCTGCGGCTGCTGATGCCCAGCTTGCTCTTATGCGTCGTGTTGGCCATTTGGTTCATCAAGATGGGGATCGGCTCGATGGTTGGGCGGCGCTGGGCACGGGCCCTGACGCTGACCTTTCCTGGCTGTGATTGGTCGCTGGGGCTGGCGCGGAGTGGCGTGGCAGATATGCATAACAGCGCAGCTCCTGAACCAGATGACCAGCCGGGGTGGGCTGTCGCCGACAATGCTCACCGTAGTGCAGATCACAGTGCTGGGGAGCACTGCGCTGGTGTATCTGTTGGTGCCGCTACTGCTCGCGACCTGCTACCAGGGGAAACATGTGCGAGCGACGGTCAACTGGCTTGACCCGCAACCCCGGTGGACGGATCGCTGCCCGCTGCCGGTGCTGGCCCTGGGCGGGCCGTGCGCGTGGGGCACGATGTCGGCTATTGCTGAGTGGATTTAGCGGCTGGATTTTGCCTTGGTTCGGATGGGTCATTCATAGCCCCGCCGGGGCAGCCTGGGGCTTGGGCAGCAGCTTCGCGCTGGTGTATTTGACTTGGGCCTGCTACCGGTTGCGGCTAGCAGGCTGGTAGGGCTTGCTCTTGATGAGCGCAGCCTGGGCAGCGTTGCTGGTCATGACAGTCGGCCAGGCCGGGATAGCCGGATTCTAGGAGTTGAGGCGCGTGCCCGGTTACCGGCGGCGAGGTGCTGGAGCCGGTGGTTTCAGTGGCCCAACCTTGGGCAGTGCTCTGGCCCAGGGCGGCGCCGGTAGGGCTGCTGGGTTACCTGCTGGCGGTGTGCCAGTTTTTCCGACCCAGCCCAAGCCGAGGCGAAATCGGGCTCCACCCAGCCCTAGGGTTCATTGCTCCGGCTGCGGCTGGCCACGCAATTGGGCCGGTGTGGCGAAATGGAAGACGCACAGGACTTAAAATCCTGTGGCCCCTCGGGGCCGTGCGGGTTCAAGTCCCGCCACCGGCACCAACACCGAACGCCAAGGCGATGGCTCGGCCCAGTTCGCAGCAGAAGAACATCCCCAACAACATCCCGACCGTCATGCCGGCAAACGACAGCAGAAACAAGTTCGGCACGACAGACCCGAGCAACTTCATGAAGACAAAGTCGCCGAAGCTCATGCCCCACACCATGCCAATGGCGGCGAGCAGGGCGAAGCCCAGCCGATTCAGGCCGCGCTTGAGGTTGGTGGGATCCAAAACCATCGGTGGCAGGCCGAGCAACAACATGCCCACGTTCATCCAGGGCATGTTGGTGAAGCTCAGCAGGCTGAAGCTTTCTGTGTGGCAGGCCGGGCAGCCCATAACTGGCGGCGCGAAGCCTGCGTCGGCCCACCAACCGAGGATCATCCCCCAATTGCACGGGCCGAGCATTGCAAAGGTCATGTGGGCAAACCGGAACACTTCGGCATTGCGTGTGCGGAACCGCGCGATGAACACCCCCAGCGCCAGCATCACCGCCGACAGGCCGACCGCGGTGAAAGTCTGCAGTTGCCCGAGGTAAATCAGGAACGGCGCCTGCGTAACCACCAGCAACGCGTAAACCCACTGCGATTTTGGCCGGCGCAGTTCCACCGTTGGTTCAGGCGACGCCGGCACCGCACAGCAGGCCACTCCGGATTCGGTGCTGCGCAGCGCACGCCAGGATACGGTGAAACTGGAGACTACCATCAACAGCGCTGCCGCCACCGGATGCAACAGGCCACTGGCTGCCAAGGCGATCCCGACGGCGTTGTAGAATGCGGCAAAGAGCAGATTCGATCGGATCGAATCACGCACCTGCCGCGCCAGCGCCACCGCCCACGGCACGATGCGCAGGTCGCCTCCATAGATCACCGCGTCGGCGCTGGCCGTCGCCACGCCCGCCCCATGCGCCAGCGCAATACCTACGCTAGCGGCCTGAATAGCCGGGGCATCATTGACCCCGTCGCCCACGAAAGCGACGCGATGGCAGGCGCGCTGCATTGCCTCCACCCGTTGCGCCTTCTGTTGTGGTGAGAGCCGCCCTTCGATGCTCTGCCCGGCCAAAAGTGCAGCCGCGCGCTCCGGTCGGTCCCCGGTCATCACAATGCTTTCGATGGCCAATTGTCGTAACGCGGCGATGGCGTCTGCAGCCGTGTCGCGGACCCGTTCCCGCACGGCAGCCACAGCGCGCAGCCTGCCGTCCACCTCCACATAAACCAAAGGGTCGCCCGGCCCGCGGCGTAACCAGGCCAGCAGCTCCGATTCATTGGTCAAGTCCAACACCAGCTCGCGCTGGCCGATGCGCAGGTAATGCTCGTCGCCTTGCGGCGATTCCAGCCAGGCTTCCACACCCAAAGCCGGGATTGTCTTGAGCGACCGGACGCGGAACCCGCTGTCCTGCAAAACCGGGTTTGGCGAATGAAATGCGCGCGCCACCGGATGCGTGCTGGCATTCTGCACGGCGCGCAGTTGCGCGCTTATTTTGGCCCGTTCTTCAGCCGAACCGAGCGTGACCAGATCGATCAAGGAGTAGCTTTCCTCGGTGAGCGTACCGGTCTTGTCGAACACGACGCGGTTGATTTGGGCTAGCCGTTCCAGCACATCGCCGCCGCGCACGACCAATCCGCGCGCAGCAAATGCGCCCAGAGCGTTCCACAGCGCCACGGGCGTGGCGAGTCCCATCGCACAAGGGCAGGCCACCACCAGCACGGCCAGTGCGTTGAACAGGCCCACCGCCCATCCGCTCCGCCAGGTCCAGAAGGCAAAGGTGGCCACGCTGGCCAGCAAGACCAGTGGCAGAAACCAGCGCACGATGCGGTCGGCCTGGGCCTGGATGCGGCACGGCTTTTCGCGTGCAGTCTCCAGCGCGGCAATCAAACCATCGAGCTGGCGCGCGGTGCCAGGGGCGGTCGCAACAATGCGCAGTTCGCCGTCTTCCGAATACGAGCCGGCCAGCACAGTGTCGCCTGCGCGGCGTACCACCGGGAATGGTTCGCCGGTAAGCGGTGTTTCGAGCACAAACCCCTGCCCTGATACGATGCGTCCGTCCACTGGGATTGGTTCGCCCGGCAGCACGCGCACCTCGTCGCCGACGCGAATCTCGGTCACTGGTGTCGGCACAAGCGTGCCGTCGGGAGCAATCTTCTGGCAGGTCTGGAAGGTGTGAACCAGGCGGCGGGTCTCGAGCAGCGCGCGGGCGCGACATTGGGCCCCCAGGGTGCGGCCGACCGAATAGACCGCCAGCAACACGGCCACCACTTCGTAGTAGATCGCCCCCACACCGGTAAAGGTGCTGTGGATGGACGCGCCCAGCGCACCCACGATGCCGGTCAGGAAAAACAACTCGATGGACACCCGCCGTCGTTTCAGGTCCGCGACGGCGGATTGCAGTAAGGGAGGCCCCAGGATGCCAAGTGCCACAAAGCTGGAGAGCATCAACGCCGCGTGCAGCAGCCACCGAGCCTGACTCCCCAGCTCCGATACATTGGCAGCCAGCCCTAACAGCATCGCCTGCCCGGCAAGCACGACCACAACGGCGATCTTGAACCAGGACGCCTCTTGGACCTCGGGAAGCGTGGCGGGTTTGTGACCAGCCTCGCCCAAAACGCGGCATCCGTAGCAGCAGTATTTGGCGCCATGCCCTTGGGTGGCCTCGGGCGGCAGCGGCGCATCGCAATACGCGCAGCGGGGCCGTTCCGGTGATGTGGCCGTGGCGGAGGCCAGTGTTTCAGGGTGCCGGCTCATGTTCGGGCAGCGCCAGCAGTTCGGCAGCAGTCCATGCGCCCAGCGCGGCGCGGTCCTTGGTCTTGGAGCGGATGGCGGCGACTTCCTCTGGTGTGACGGGCGCAGCGTTGTGGCCCCAGTCCTTTTGTGTGCGCAGGTAGGTCAGGACGGCAGCGATCTGCGCATCAGTGAGGGCGTCTCGGTGCGGCGTCATGTTGTTGTTGTAGGCGACGCCTTTGACGGTGATAGGGCCTTGAAGGCCGTCCAGCACGATGCGGATCAAGCGCGCCGGCCCTGGGGCCAGCACCCATTCTGAACCGACTAGGGGCGGATACTGCCCGGCGACGCCTTGGCCGTCGGGCTGGTGGCACCGGGCGCAGACGCTTTCGAAGAGCCGTCGGCCCAGCACGTACGGGTCCACCTGTTTGACGACGTTGGTCTTCGCGCCCCCAAGGCCGGCATTTTCGTCGTAGCTCAACGCGCCGTAGTCCGCGCTGTAACGCTGCATGTAGTAGCCGCCCCAGCCGAAGCACACGCAAAGAAACGTGACAAACCACAGCGACAGCGGGCGCTCGGCTTCGGTCGGCTCGATGTGCTCGCGCGGATCGGCGGGCGCCAGGTCTTCGACGCCGCCGGTCGTGGCGGCCATGTTGTGATCCCGGGTCTGGTTCATTCCGCTTCAGGCAAAGGCACATTGGCTTTGAGGCTGAGGAGGTATTGGACCAGGGCTTTGGCCTCCGGCTTGGGAACGATCTCGTAGCCGGGCTCGGGCGCGAATTCTCTCGGCAGCGCAAGCGCGTCTGGCGAAGGTTTGGCCCCGATCTTGCGCTTTTCGAACAGGAATCGGAAGGGCGGCATGATCGAGCCTTTGGAGGTGATCTGGGGATCGTAGAGATGTTGCAGGTGCCACTGAATGCTGGTCTGGCGCACCCCGATGTTCGTAAGGTCCGGCCCTGTGCGCATGGTGCCGAGCATGACCGGTTTGTCGTGAAGGTAGTCGCGCGCCACGGTGCGGCGTTGGCCCCAGTTCCGCTCGATGTCCGCGCCGAAGCCCGGGGGCCGCACTTGCTGGCTGTGACAGTAGATGCAGCCGTTGGCCTTGTAAACCTCCATGCCGCGCTGGGCCAAACCGGGCCGGACGGGGGGATAGACTTCGCTGGTCTCTTCGACTTTGACCTCTTGCTGCCGGCCCAACTGCAGTTGGGGCGCCAGCACCAACCCGACCCACGAGCTGGCCAGGGTCAGAAATACACCCAGGAAGACCAAAGGCGCGTAGTTCATACGTGGCTGGTTGTTGGGGAGGCCTGACGATGACGTGCCGCCTTGAGCCAGCGGGCCACGATCCAAACAAAGCTTGTGGCAAAGGCCAGGTGACCAACCAAAATGATGAACCCGGACACCGAGCGGACCTTCAGGTAAGGCAACGTCATGGTCACCACACTGTATTTGTCGGGGGCCAGGAATGGCACGTCGGGATTGATCATCGCCATGCCTTGCAGCGTGCCGCCAATGGCCAACGGCACAATGTAGAGCAGGATGCCCAGCGCGCTGGCCCAGAAATGGATGCGGATCAGCCGCGCCGACGGCCACGCTAGCTGGGTGATGCGCGGCACGATGTAGTAGATCGCCCCAAACATCACCATCGTAAAGAACGCATACATTCCCGTATGCGCGTGCGCCACAGTCGAGTGCGTAAAATGCGTCACCTCGCTCACCGACCGCAGCGACAGCAGCACCCCATGCAGGCTGGTGACCGTGTAACTCATGCCGCCGAACACCATGAACCGCAGCACCGGGCTGTGCTTGAGCTTGTGGAAGTGGCCCCACATGGTGAAGTGATGATTCAACCCCACGGTGACGACCGGGATGGTCATCATGACGCTGGCCACGATGCTCACCGTAATGAGCCAAGCGGGTAACGGGCCGCCCACCAGATGGTGCATGCCGTTCCAGTTGTAAAACAGGGCCAAGGACCAGAACCCGATCAGCGACAGCGAATATTTATACACCGGCACACCCAGCACTTTAGGGATGAAGTAGTAGATTGCCGCAATGCCGATGGGCGTAAACCACAAGCCCAGCACATTGTGCCCAAACCACCAGTTCACCGCCGCCTGCACCACCCCGCGCACCGGCTCCAGGATCAACAGGATCTGCGCCACCGAATAAAGCCACGGAAAGCAAAACAGCGCCGCCAGCAAATACCACTGCGACACATACAGACGCCTTTCTCGCCTGAATCGGAACGTGATGACGCCCCAGATCGCAATGAGCGCATAGCTGACAAACAGCAACGGGGACGCGTAGCCGGGAATCTCCAGCCATTCGATGCCTGTGCTATCACCGGCCAGAATGCCAGCGATGCCGATGGCCACACCGAGGTTCCAGGCCACACCCGCGATGTTGGCCACCCAAGCGTGCATCAAGGGCACCCGGCACAGGCGGCAGAGCAGCCACAGCGACACGGCAAGCGCTGCGTTGGACGCGAAGCCAAACGCCACGGCGTTCAAATGCGCCGGGCGCACCCGACCAAACGTCAGCCAGGCCGTGTCCGCCAGGAAATTGGGCCAATGCAGTTTTAACGACGCAGTCAGCCCAAAGACGGTACCGATCAGCAGCCACACCACCGCGGCCCCGAAGAACAGCAGCAGCGTGCCGCGGCAGGAGGTGTCGATCTCAGCCAGCAGCGCACGCTGTTGGGCCACATCCTCGGTGTACGCCGGAGAGAACGACCGCAAGATGGAGGGTGAACCCGTACTCATGGTTCGTGAGCTTGGCTGCCCTGCGGTTCGTCGGGAAAGCGGTCGGTCATGCGGCCCACCGGCTCTTCCTCATCAAAGATGGACAGCGCGGTCTTTTGAAGGTGCTTGAACTCGCCGTTGCGCAGCGCCCAGCGCAGCGCCAGGAGCGCCACCGCCGGCAGCACAATCACACTACTCACAAATAGTATCCAGACAACGCTCATGTCAGGTCGCATTCAAACACGGCTTCCTGCACCAGCCTTGCTCAAAACCCACACTAACTCAGCCCAGGCCGGCCCTGGCAAGGCTCACTTGCCCAGGGCCCGGTTTGCCGGGGCCTTTTCTGCGCTGATCGGTTTGAGGTGCGTGTGTTGGTCTCATATCCAAAACCGTCTCCAAGTCGATCACTTCGCTTTCGGGCCGGCCGGCGGGTTGGTGGCCGCTGGGGCTTGGGGCATTGGCGGCAGCGCCTTCTGCATGCGGGCGATTAGATTCGACCGCCCGGCTGCGGGGTCTTGCCATTCGCTCACCACCAATTCCATGGCACGGGTGATAGGTAGGCGCACGACGCCTCGCTCCTGACTGACCCAGCCAAAGCTCTCCAACTGCTCGCGAGCCCTCCTATTCAGTTGTGCTAGGTTCGTGGCCCGTTCAGCCCAGCGCGTTGCTTCGACCGGCCCTGGCGCTGCGTGCCGATACATGAGGCCAACCGCGCCGGCCATCAGCAGAAAAAGGATGACGATCACAACCACGTGGGGCATCACTGATGAAGGAGGTCGCATCGGTTTGATCATAGCTCCGCTTGATGGCTGTGCACGGCCTCGGCAATGGCCGGTGGCGGCACTTCGCGGTCTATGAGCGATTCTCTCAGGCGCGGGTCCTTGAGCGGATAGACCGGATGCCGTGCCAGGCTACGCAGGAAAACAAGCCCGGCGGCGCCTCCGATGAACGCGAAGCAGGCCAAGTCGGTCCACCGCCAGGGGACTGGCCCCAGCCGGAGCGGGGGCAGCACATTGAAGCAGATGTCCACAAAGTGCATCAGCCAGACCCAGCCGCACAATGGCACCATCAGGCGCGGCTGCAGTTTGGCGTCAAGCCGCAGCAACAGCAGGAACGGCAACAGGAAATGACCGAACACCAGCGCTAGGCTGGTGCCGCCCCAAGGGCCGCGTTGGCGCAGCACATACCAGAACGTCTCCTCGGGGATGTTGGCGTTCCAAATGATGAAGTATTGGGAGAAGTGGATGTAGGCGTAAAACACCGTGAAGGCGAAGAGCAACACGGCCACGTCTTTCAGGTGACGTGGCTGGAGCAACTGCCGCAGCGGCCCGGTATGCTTCAACCATACGGCCACCAGATAGACCGTGCCGACCGTCAGCCACACGCTGCCCGAGAAGTAATAGATCCCATAGATGGTCGAGAACCATTGCGGCTGGAGCGACTTCATCCAGTCAATCGCCGCCAGCGTCAGGGACAGGGCATACAGGAAGACTCCGCCGGCGGCCAGCTTCCGCATCTTGAAGGTGCATTCTGCTGCCCCAGTGCGGTCCTGCTGCAATGACCAATATCGCAAGCGCCACGACAGGACAATCCAGGCCGCGAAAAAGACCGCCGCGCGCCCGTAGAAGAACGGCGCGTTCAGATAAGCCGACTTGGCCCCCAGCGCGTGGTCGGCGTAGGCCGGGTCCATCCACGGGTAAATCTGCGGCGCCAGCAGTGCCAGCGGCACGAACAACCCTGCCAGCACAGCCGACAGGCACCCCAGATGCTCCGCGATGCGCCGCACCGGCACCGACCAGTCCGCGTCGAACAAGTGATGCACCATCACCAGGAACATCCCGCCCACGCACAAGCTCAGGAAAAACATGAACGCGAGCAGATAGGAACACCCTAGCTGCCGCGGGTCCACCGCCCAGCCCGTCACTGTGCCCAGGCCGCCCAGCACCATGAAAGCTGCCGGCACTTTGGTCCAGCGCGATACAATTGCAGATGCGTTGCCCAGTTGGGTGTTCATGGTTTGAGACTGTCCCGCAGTTCCGGCGGCACCTCGTCAATCGTGCCCAGCCGTGCCCGTTGCAGCGCGCGCAGGTAAGCGATGATGGCCCACCGGTCTTGCACTGGCACCTGGGAGGCGTAGGACGGCATCAGGTTCTTGCCGGTGCTAATGATGCTGAATAGTTCGCCATCGGTCATTCGCACGATGCGCGGGTCGTGAAAGTTGCCGGCCCGGCTCATGCCATACTGGGTGCTGATGCCGTTGCCATCGCCGATGGCACTGTGACACGGGGCACAGAAGATCGCGAACCGCTCCCGCCCGCGCGCCACCAGTTCAGCAGTGACCGGCACCGGATTGGCCTCTACCCAATTGGTCGTGCCGGGGATGTAGCCGGTGTTGACTGGCAGGTCCTCGACGCGCTGCCCGCGGGCGATGGTGCCTGGCACCGGTAACCGCGAGCTGCGTTGGTCCTCAAAGAATGCAAACGGCTTCTGCGGCCGCAGCTTCGGCTGGCGTTTCATGTCGGCGAACACTTCCAGCGGTGGCCTACGCGACATTTTACCCCGGAAGCCAGCGGCTCCTACCACCCCGACCACCACCAGCAGCAGGATGACGAAGTAGTAGCGCATCTCCGGTCAGGCCTCCGCCAGCTCGACGCGCCGACTGCCGAGGCTCTCCAGCAGCTTGCGCGTCTCGGTTTCCGAAAACTTGGGGTCGCGGCACTCGATCAGGATGAAAAACCGGTCGTGCGTGACGCGACGGAACCGTTCGTTCTTGAACAGGGGGTTATACCACCGCGGCAGGCGGTTGGTGATCAGCATACCCAGCACCGCCCCGATCGCACCCAACAAAATCGTCAACTCGAAGCTCACCGGGACTGCGAACACCAGGCTGAACAGCGGTTTGCCGCCCACCACCAGTGGGTAATCGAAGCCGTTCATGAACCAGATCATCAACATGCCACCCCCACAGCCCAGCACGCCCCCGACAAACGCAAACCATCCCACCGGCGAGTCGCGTAAGCCCATTGCATCGTCCATGCCATGGATCGGGAAGGGGGTGAACACGTCCCAATACCGGTAACCCGCGTCGCGGACCTTCTGGGCGGCGTTCATGATCTCCGCCGACGTCTCGAACTCAGCCAACAGCCCCAAACGCTGGGTTGGCTGGGCCGGTCCTGGGGCTTCCGGTTTCGCCTCCTCGACCGCTGCCGGCACCGCATCTTTCAAGCGGCTGAGTGGATCGTGGGGGTCGGCTTGTGGAATGACACTTTTGACTTCCGCCATGGCCACCAGCGGCACGAACCGCACGAAAAGCAGGAATAACGTCAGAAAGAATCCGAACGACCCAGCCAAGGTGAGCAGTTCCACCCAGGTCGGCGAGTAGAAACCCCAGTTGGCCGGCAGAAAATCGCGGTGCAGCGACGTGACCACGATCACAAATCGCTCGAACCACATGCCAATGTTCACGCAAATGGACAGGATGAAGACCGCCACGAGGTTGGTGCGGATTTTCTTGAACCAGAACAGTTGCGGCAAAATCACGTTGCAGGTGATCATGGTCCAGTAAGCCCAGGCGTAAGGCCCCACCATGCGGTTCTTGAACGTCGCCATCTCGTACGGGTTGCCGCTATAGTAAGCGGTGAACAACTCCACCGCGTAGGCGTAGCCCACCATCGAGCCGGTGGCCAGCAGGACCTTGCTCATCAACTCGATGTGCCGAACGGTGATAATCTCTTCCAGCCCGCACAGCTTGCGCACCGGAATCAACAGCGTCAGCACCATGCCAAAGCCGGAAAAGATCGCCCCGGCCACGAAATACGGCGGGAAGATGGTGGTGTGCCAACCGGGCAGTTGCGCCACCGAGAAATCCAGGGACACGACGCTGTGCACTGACACCACCAACGGCGTGGACAGACCCGCCAGCAGTAGGTAGGCCTTCTCGTAGTTGCTCCAGTTGCGGTTCGACCCGGTCCAGCCCAGGGCAAACAAGCCGTAAAGGTATTTGCGAGTCCTGGTTTTGGCCCGGTCGCGCATCGTCGCTAGGTCGGGCAGCAAGCCCAGATACCAGAACAGCAGCGAGACCACAAAATAAGTGGACACAGCAAACACGTCCCACATCAGCGGCGAGCGGAACTGCGGCCAGATGCCGTTCGAGGTCGGGATCGGCAACAACCACCACGCCAGCCAGGTGCGGCCGATGTGGATCAGTGGGAAAAGACCCGCGCACATCACGGCAAAGAGGGTCATCGCCTCCGCCGAGCGATTCACCGCCGTGCGCCAACGTTGGCGCAGCAAAAACAGAATGGCCGAGATCAACGTGCCTGCGTGGCCAATGCCAATCCAGAACACGAAGTTGGTGATGTCAAAGCCCCAGCTCACCGGATGATTCAGGCCCCAGACGCCCACCCCGGTCGAGATCAGCAAGCCGATCATCCCAAAGAACACCAACGTCAGCGCCAGGCTGGGCACAAACGCGGCCCACCACCATTTCGGTGTCGGGCCTTCCGCCACGGCCGCGATCCGGTCAGTGATCCACCCAAAGCCTCGCAGGTTCTCCACCAGCGGCTTGCGCTGCAGCTCCGGCGGCGGTTCCGGCGCATGGGCCAACGCAGCGCTGACGTGCTGTGCTCCGGCCATCAGTGTCCTCCTTTTTTGCCGTCGGGTGCGCGGCCTTTCGGCGTCGGGTGACCGTGCCGGCGCGTATACTCAGCTACACTCAGCGGCTGCTGCGCGTAATCCGGCATGGCGGGATTGGGGTTGCGGATGCGGGCCAGATAGGTGGTGCGGGGCTTGAGGTTGAGAAAGTCCAGCACCGCGTAGTTGCGCGACTGCGCCTTGAGGCGGGAGAGGCGACTGTTGGGATCGGAGACGTCGCCAAAGACCAGCGCTTCTGCCGGGCAGGCTTGCGCGCACGCCGGCGTGACCGTGCCGTCGGGCAAGCGCACCTCGCCCGAGTCGCGCGCCCTGATCTTCTGGGCGATTTTCGCCTGCTGAATCCGCTGCACGCAGTAGGTGCATTTCTCCATCACACCGCGCATCCGCACGGTCACGTCCGGGTTCTTGGCCATCTGGGCTAGGTCCGGCATCCCCTTGGGCGCCAGCGGCCCGCGGTAAAGCTGGTCCAGCGGACGTTGATTGAAATCGAAGTAATTGAATCGCCTGACCTTGTAAGGACAGTTGTTGGAGCAATATCGCGTGCCCACGCAACGGTTATACACCATCAGGTTCAGCCCTTCCCCATCGTGCACGGTCGCGTTCACCGGACAGACGTTCTCGCACGGGGCGTTTTCGCAGTGCTGGCAGGGGACCGGCATGTTGAGAACCTGCGGGGCTGCGAGGTCCTTGTCATCGTCCGCCACACTAAAGTACCGGTCGATCCGCAGCCAATGCATCTCGCGGCCCCGGGCCACTTGATCCTTGCCGACGATGGGGATGTTGTTTTCGCTTTGGCAGGCGATCACGCACGCCCCGCACCCCACACACGCGTTCAAGTCCACCACCATGCCCCACTGGTGCGGGCCCGTCATCTGGGGATGAACCACATGCGGATGCGGATACAGCACGCCCACCGCCGGCGCATGGGCGTCCAGCTCCATCTTGCGCGCGAAGTCGGGGTCTTGGCGGAAAGTTTCAAGGTTGGCCTCGCGCACAATCGGGCGGCCTTGCATGGCCCAGTGGTCCTGCGTCACCGCCAGCACCTGCCGCTGGCCGGTGGGCCTCAAGGTCGCACCGATGGCAAAGTGTGGACTCTTGGACGAACGCAGACGATAGGCGTTAAAGCCGGAGCGTTGTCCCACGCGGCCAGTTTTCTCCCGGCCGTACCCCAACGCCAACCCCAGGGTGTAGTCGGCTTGGCCTGGCTGAACCCAGACCGGCCCTTCGACCTGGCGACCGTCCAGTTGGACCCTCACCCGCGGGACTCGTGGCGGACCCCGCTTACCGCTCTGCACATCCAGGCCCAGCTCACGGGCCGTCTTGGCGCTGAGCGTGATGACATTTTCCCATGTGACCTTGGTAATAGGATCGGGCAATTCCTGCAGCCAGCCGTTGTTGTTGAACCGCCCGTCGTCGAGCTTGTAGTCCCGATGGAAAACAACCTCCAGCGTGTCCTTGGTTGGAGTGGGCGCAGCGGCCAGTCCACGCACGCGCTCGGTCACCTTGGCCCAGTTGAACGGTAGGTCCACATGCCGGGCCCCGCTGCCGGCGAGAAAGCCGTCGTGCAGGAATCGCTTCCACCGATCCTCAAAATCCATGTCGCCGGCCAACTGCCGGAACGTCTCGCGAACGATCTGGTAGGGATTGCAGGGTTCCAGCCCCGCTAACCGCGCTAGAAACTCCAACTCGGTCAGTCCACCGAACAGCGGCGCAATCAGGGGCTGCACCGGCACCACCGTGCCATCGCTGGTGCGCGCGTCACCCCAGGATTCAAGATAGTGCGCCGCAGGGAAGTGCCAGTCGGCGGTTGCAGCCGTCTCGTCCTCGTAATAGCCCAGGCGGAGGATCGTCTTCGCTTTGCGCTGGGTCCCAGCCCAGTCCAAGTCGGCCGGCGCATTATAGACCGGATTGCCGCCACAGATGACCAGCGTTTGCACCGCACCACCATGGAGTGCCTGGGCCAACTCTTGGATGCTGCCGCCGCTTGGTTCGATGCCCCTGAGCAACTCGACGGTGTGGCCTTCGTTGCCGAGTGCGCGGTTGATCGCCTGCGCCAGCAGATGCACCCCCAGCGGCTGCCGATGCCCCGCCAACACGACACACGCGCCGCGATTGGCCAGCAAATCCTTCGCGCATTCGCTGATCCATGCGGGCCTCACCCCGGCCGGCAGGCTCATTGCTTGCAGGGCAGCCAGCAGTTCGGCTGCTTCTGCCGATGCGGTCTGCGAGAGGACCTCTGCCGCCAGGCGCGCCGCCACGGCGGCAATCTGGCTGGGCGGCAGCCGCAGCCGATGGTCGGCGTTGGCGCCGGTGATGGTCATGAGCGACTCGACCACGTAGAGGCGGTTGAGGCTGTCGGTGGGTTTCTCGATGCGCCTGCCCCGCGCAAAATCCCGCGTCAAGCGCACGCCGTCATCCTCGCCGCCGATGAAATCGCTCTCCAGCGACACAATCACCTTCGCGCGGTCCAGCCGATAGAACAGCGCTAGACCGGTGGTGTTGTGCGCCTCGGTCGCCGCCTGCGCTGCCACACTAAAATCCACCGGTTCGTAAATGAACCATCGGACCTTCGGATGGCGGCTGGAGATCAACTGCTGCAACCGGGCGCGCGATGGCGAACTGCTCTGCTCCAGCAGGAAACACACCCCCTCGCCGCCGGTTGCGGCCAGCTCCTTGGCCATCGTGGCCAGATACTCCAGGGCGGTCTCGCGCAGCACTTCGCGGCCCTGCCGGGTAAACCGCATGGCGCGGTCGGGATCGTAAAGGTCCAGGATCGAGGCTTGCGCAAAGCGGTCGGTGCCGCTCAGCCCCAACGGATGTTGCGGGTTACCCTCGATCTTGATGGGCCGGCCATCGATTGATTTGACCAGCAGGGCCTGCGCACCGCGGCGCATGGGCATGGCTGTGGCGAAGAACTGCGGTGCGCCATGCACATAATCCTCCGGCATCGTCGAAAACGGGTAGATGGTTTCCTCTGGCCGCCGGCAACCGGTCAAGCCCAGCCCCGCCAACATGAATGACGCGGCCATGATTTTGACAAAATGCCGCCGGCTGACCGGGTCGAGCCATTCGGTGGCGCCATCGGGAAACTCGCGCTCCAACCACTGGCGAAACGCCGGTGTGTCGGCCAGCTCCTCCAGGCTGCGCCAATAACGCGGTCCAGGCTGCGGTTGGGGATGGTTGGCTGCAGGTTGGCTCATCGATGGCAGGCTGAACAATCGGTCGAGGGGTGAATCTTCCAGTCACGCACCCGGCGGGCGCCTGCCTCGACCGCGCGCGCCGGATCCTCCGTCCAAGTCATGCTATAGACCTGCTCCAGCGGGCGGATGTGGGGTGCGGGGTTGCGATGGCAATCGAGGCAGAAGGCCATCGTCAGCGACCGAGCGTGCCGCACCTCAACCATCTGGTTGATCTGCCCGTGGCAAGACACGCAAGCCACACCCCGGTTGACGTGGACGGCGTGGTTGAAAAACACAAAATCCGGCGTGCGATGTATCTGCACCCACGGCACGGGCGCGCCTGTCTTGACACTGTCCCGAATCGGCGCCAGGCGCGGATCGTTCGGCAGCACTTGGCTGTGGCAGTTCATGCATACCGACGCCGCAGGGATGTTGGCATACCACGAACTCTCCACCCCGGTATGGCAATAGCGGCAGTCTAGCCCCAGATGCCCCACGTGGGTCAGGTGCGAGAACGGCACCGGCTGGATGGGCTGATATCCCACGCGCGAATACTCCGGCGTCAGGTAATACCACGCCCCCGCAGACACGACAACCGCGCTCACCAACAGTCCCACAGTGAGCTTCAACGGCAGTTGATTATACCACCGTGCGAACAGCTCCGACATGCACGCGCGTCAACAATAGCAACGCTCAAGCACTGCGCAAATGCCAACGACACAAAGGCTGCGGCAGCGTTTCCTCAACCATCAAGCCGCTCACCAGATGCAGCCCGGCGCATCTCAGTTCATCGCAGGTCGGTTTGCGGCTTGGCGCCGTCGCTCTGCGACGGCTCCAGCCAGCTTCGGACCGACAGGTTGCCGGCCGCCCGGCAAGCCTGAGCCACCGGGCGCGAGGGAGACGATGCCGGATTTCCAGTCCGCAGACGCTGTGGCGGACCAAGTGGCCCCCCAGGATGAATCCGCCGACTTACGTCGGCGGCTACAGATTTTCCGCCGGGTCGCGCCAGCAGCTACCCATTGCCGGTTGCCTCGCCCTGCCGGCTGGAAGCCGACGACACTTGCCCTGCGGAGTAAGGTCGAGCGCGTGCCCCGGATAGCCGCGCAGGCAAATACTCCACAGGGCAACCAGGTTGCAAGCCTACGTTGCCCCATCAGCACCAACCTGGAATAAACTGACAGGCGGGGCGGTTGGGATTTACTTTGGCAGCGCGACCTGCTTTATTGGAGTGGGATGAGTGCTATGAAGCCGTTTCCCAAAGTCAAATGCCCGACCTGCGGTAAGAAGGGCGACTGGTTCAGCGGCCCGTTCGGGCCGTTCTGTTCACAGCGCTGTAAGTTGGTGGACTTGGGCAAATGGCTCAACGAAGAGTATGTCGTGTCTGAACCGCTGCAACCTGACCAGGTCCGCCACTTGGCTCAGGCCGACTCTAGCCAGCAAACACCTTCAAGCACCTAACCCGCCTTCCTTTGAATCCACAGCCACCATCCGGACTGAGTCGAGCTGGCGGCCCACCGGGCCTGAGCCGGGCCGTTTCTTCGCAATGGGCGGGGGCTGATCAGGCGAAGCATGGTCCAGCCCGAACGACGGCCCAGCCGACTACGGCGTCCACGGGCTGGCGGAAGCTCTGGAGACGGCGGTTTTGGGCCGTGTGCCGCGCAGCATGGCTGCTTGGCGCCGGCGTTTTTGCAATCGCACAACCCACCATGAATGCTACAGAGGTCTCTTCAACCAATCCTCAGGTCGAGCTGGCCACCTTTGGCGGCGGCTGTTTCTGGTGCCTGGAAGCAGTCTTTGAACAGGTGCCCGGGGTGTTGTCTGTCACCAACGGTTACGCCGGCGGCGCCAAACCGAACCCGACCTACAAAGAGGTCTGTTCCGGCCTGACCGGGCATGCTGAGGTGGTGCAGGTGGCCTTCGATCCCGCCAAGGTCAGTTACGAACGGTTGCTGGACATTTTCTGGGAGGTGCACGATCCCACCAGCCTCAATCGCCAAGGCAACGACGTGGGCACCCAATATCGCTCGGTGATCTTTTACCACACCGAGCAACAACGGCGCGCAGCCGAACGATCCAAAGCCGCTGCCCAACGCCGATTCACCAGGCCCATCGTCACCGAGATTGTCCCTCTGACGCGTTTCTATCCGGCTGAAGGTTATCATCAGGGTTACTACCGGAACCATCCCGAGGCACCCTACTGCCGGTTGGTCATCCGGCCCAAGGTCGAGCACATTCAAAAGAGGCTTAACCAGCCGTGACGACGGCGAGGCGCCGGTTGGCCCAGCCCAAGCAGCTAGCCACGGCCAGCACGTCATTTGCGGGGGCAGATTCCGGTTGCCAAGGTGGCCTGCGGCTTTGTACTGCCTGGCCATGCGCAATCGGGTTTCTCGCACCGCTGTTGTTGCAGCGTCGATGTGGCTGGCTTTACAGGCGCAGTTGGCTACAGGCCTTGAGCTTTACGTGGCTCCGGACGGCAATGACGCCTGGTCGGGCCGCCTGGCCCGGCCGAATGCCACCCGCACCGACGGGCCGGTGGCTTCCTTGACCGGCGCCCGGGATGCCCTGCGCCGGCTCAAGGCTCAAGGCCCAATCGCCGAGCCGGTGCGGGTCATCGTGGCGGCAGGGCAGTATCAGTTAACCGAGCCGTTGACGCTCACGTCCGAAGACAGCGGCACACCGGAGGCGCCGGTCAGTTTCGAGGCTGCGCCCGGTGCTCGCCCGGTCTTCAGTGGCGGACGCCGCATCACGGGGTTTCGGCCCGGCCCGGGCAGCCTGTGGCAGGCGCAGATTCCGGAGGTGGCCGCCGGGCGGTGGTACTTCGAGCAGTTGTGGGTCAACGGCCAACGGGCTATCCGGGCGCGAACACCCAACCGGTTCTGGTTCCACATCCTCGATCTTCAGGAGGAGCCGCTAAGCCCGGCCAGTGGCCGCCGGGCTGCCCGGGCCAGGCAAACCGTCTGGCTGCGTGCGGATGCGTTCCGCTGGCTGGCCGGGCTGACGCCGGAGGAGCTGAAGGATGTGCACCTGGTTGTGTATCACAACTGGGACCACACCCGGCGCTTTATCGAGCGGATTGACGAGGCCGAACAGGCGCTGGTGACCAGCGGCGAAGGGATGAAGTCGTGGAACCCCTGGCGGCCCAATTCGCATTTCATCCTGGAAAACGCGCGGCGTTTCTTGGACGCGCCGGGCGAATGGTTCCTGGACCGCAACGGCACGCTTTGGTATTGGCCGCGCCCGGGTGAGGACATGCGCCAGGCCGAGGTGATCGCGCCCCGGACGGAGAAGTTCATTGTGCTGGCGGGCGATCCGGCTGCCGGACGATTTGTCGAGCATGTCACTTTCAAAGGCCTCGCTTTCCGGCACGCGCAGTATCTGACGCCGCCCGGCGGGTTCGAGCCGGCTCAGGCCGCCGCGCCCATTGATGCGGTCGTGCTGGCCGACGGGGCGCGGCAGGTGGTGTTCGAGGATTGCGAGATCGGGCACGTGGGCACTTACGGCATCTGGTTCCGGCGCGGGTGCCGCGATGCGGTGGTGCGGCGTTGCGAGCTGCACGATCTGGGCGCCGGCGGGGCGCGGATCGGCGAAACGGGCATCGCCGCGCGCGAGTCCGAGCGGACCAGCCACGTCACCTTCGACAACAACATCATCCGGCACGGCGGCCGGCTGTTTCCCTGCGCGGTGGGGGTGTGGGTGGGGCACAGCTCGGACAACCAGATCACGCACAACGAGATTGCCGACTTTTTCTACACCGGCATCAGCGTGGGCTGGCGCTGGGGCTATGCCGAGAGCCTGGCCAAACGCAACGTGATCGCCTTCAACCATGTGCATCATCTGGGCTGGGGCATGCTCAGCGACATGGGCGGCATTTACACGCTCGGCCCCAGCGAAGGCACGGTGGTCACCAACAACGTCTTCCACGACATTTACGCTTACTCTTACGGCGGCTGGGGCCTTTACACCGATGAAGGCAGCACCGGCATCCTGTTCGAGAACAACCTCGTTTACAGCACCAAGACCGGCAGTTTCCACCAGCATTACGGCCGGGAAAACATCGTCCGGAACAACATCTTGGTGAACAGCCTCCAGCACCAAGTCGCAGCCACACGGGTCGAGCCGCACCTGTCCTTTACCTTCGAGCGCAATATCGTTTATTGGACCAACCCAAGCCCCGCGCTGGCTGGCCCGTGGGAGAAGCTGCAGGCGTTGACCCGCAGCAACCTTTATTGGTGCACGGCCGGCCCGGTGAGCTTTGCCGGGCGGAATCTGGCTGATTGGCAGGCGCAAGGCCACGAGCAGGGTAGCTTGGTGGCTGACCCGCTGTTTGTGGACGCGGCCAACCTGGACTTCCGGCTACGATCTGACTCGCCGGCCTGGCGGATCGGGTTCAAGCCGTTCGACTGGACCCAAGCGGGCGTGTATGGCGACGCGGCGTGGCGGGCCAAGGCCACCAACGTGGTTTATCCGCCTCTGGAAATTGCGCCTGACCCTCCCCCGGTGCCCATCAACGAAACCTTCGAACGCGACACGGCTGGCCGACCGCCGCGCCGTGGCCAAGTGCATGTGGAAAAGAAAGGCGATTCAATCGTTGTCACGGACGAAACCGCCGCCACCGGCCGGCACAGCCTCAAGTTCACCGATGCGCCCGGCTTGAAGGACACTTGGAAACCGCACTACTGCTTCCAGACCCGGCACAGCGAAGGGTGGTTGACCAACACGTTCGATCTGCGGCTGGAGCCGGGCGCTTACGTCAGCTTCGAGTGGCGCGACTGGAGCCAGGCGCAATACCAAACCGGCCCGCACTTCAGCCTGCGCGGCGGCAAACTGCACTTGGGCGGCATACCGGTGCTGGATGTGCCGACAGGCCAATGGCTGCATTTCGAGGTAGTGGCTGGGCTGGGTCAGCGCGACACCGGCCGATGGAGCTTGAAGGTCATTGTGCCCGGCGCGCCGCCACACGTCTTTGGCGAGCGACGCTACGCCAGCGCCAAGTTCAAGAAGCTCACTTGGCTGGGCTTCAGCAGCAACGCCACCAACACCACGGCGTTTTACCTGGACAACTTCAGATTAACCGGTGGCCCGGGTGGTCCTTGAGCCTGGCGACCCAAAGCTAGGTTCACCCCAGAGGTTCGGCAGCGCGGCGCGACGGCCGCTCAGGTGGGTTGAGCCGACGGGGCAGCGGCTTCTTGCGCTCGCTTCCAAGAGCGTTTGGGCGGCTTGACGATCAGCCCTTTCTTGATGGCGCTGGCAGCCACGCGAACGTACCGGACCTGGCCGTTGACCACAGCCTTAACCCGCTGGAGGTTGGGGAAGAATCGCCGAGGCGTCACCGCGGTCACGTGCGTGCCGATGCCACCCAGTTTCTTGGGCTTGCCGCGACGCCAAATGATGCTGCCCTTGTGCGGGCGCTTACCGGTTAGTTCACAAATTCGTGCCATAACGCCACTCGATTCTTCAATTCAACGCGGCTGACTGTAGCCGATTGCGCCATCTTGGCAAGACCAATCTGTCCGACCAGCGCCATCCCGAATTGAGCCTGGAGCCTGGCGCGCAGAGCACGGAATCGGGTTTCGGCGAGCCCCCGAAACCGACCCGCCAGCGGCAGGTGCTACCCATGGTGGGTCGCCCCAGCGGGCGGCGTGATGGCAGCCCACGGCAAGCGCAGCGCTGCCCTGGGTAGGCAAACCGCCGCACTCCCAAGGCGACCGCGGCAGGGTTAGGCGCTCCGCCGGACGCGGATCGCATGATAGGGGTAGGGATGGCGGGATTAGCGCCACCCCTCCCTCCGAACCGGACGAGCGGTTCTCCCGCATCCGGCTCTCCAGTCAGTGGGGTCTCCGCGAGACTAACCATAAGCACAAGAGCCATGTTCCAGACTAAATAGCCCC
>Ga0078972_1003488_pt1 | contig 46961 bp, 44 predicted proteins | sample YelNatPaOPGAMG01_FD_67568 | JGI IMG/M metagenome (GOLD analysis project Ga0078972, IMG submission 67568) | Hot spring thermophilic microbial communities from Obsidian Pool, Yellowstone National Park, USA - OP-RAMG-01 (SPADES assembly) (version 2) | ecosystem: Environmental > Aquatic > Thermal... | reverse complement strand
TAGTCCTTGGACCTTTTTTGTGATATAATTATATCAGTATGGTAGAAGCTAAAAAGGAAACAGACCTAGTCCCACAGGAATTCTGGGAAGAGCTTATATCTATTTGTACCAAATATCTGGGTTCCAAAGGTGAGGAGATACTAAACGAAGTACTAGAAATTCTAGGTAAAACTCAATCCAATCTTACCTTTGGAGACCTTACAGATATATATAATGCCCTTATAAATAAGCTTATCTATCTTGATAAAAGGGCTGATTTTAGGGCCGAGTTATATGCACTTAGAAGAAAGTATATGATACCTCCAGAGATTCTAAATGCCCCCCCAAGTTTTTTAGACAGATTCTGGATGTGGTTATCTAATAAGAGAAACGCTACTGCATTAAGTATTATTCTAGTACTAATAGTAAGTATAGGTATATATTATGGATTAAAATCTGGTAAAGAAAAGAGTATAATTAGCGGAAGATATGACATAGTTTTATGGTCTCAGATGTATTCTAGAAATATGGAAAGTACAATTAACAAGGTGATAGAGGAATTTAACAAGAAGTATCAGCCATATAAGGCTAGGATAGATCTACTTCCGGGAGGACAGGACCCGATGGCTGAGATGGGAACTCAGATGAAGATTATGGCAGTATTTGCTGCAGGGGACCCGCCTGATATCTTATATGGGGCTTCAAATCCTCTTTACTTGAAAAGTCCATATCTCTTACCGGTTAAGCAAAATACAGTAGAAGACTTACATTATTTCCCTAATATCCTAACTCAGGTTAAAATCAATAATGAAGAATTATACGGATATCCAGTTTCTCTGGTCCCTAAACTATTATTGATAGGGAATACAGGATTATTAAAGAAGGCTGGATATAATCCAGAGTCGATACAGAAAAATGGAATCACCTGGGACGAGTTTATTATGTTAAATGACAGGCTTAAACCCTTCGTTCCCTATCCAATAATAATAAATCTCAGGGATACCTCACTCTTTGATATCTTCTGGATGCTTATGGTAAATAATGGCAGTATTAGAACAACCTATGGTAATAAATTTCTATGGGACCATAAGAAGATAGAGGAATCCCTTAATTATTTTGATAAGTTAATAAAGAAGGACATAATTAATGCAAGTCTCTTAGGTGGCGCAAAAATCTCTGGCAATATAGACCTATTTAATGAGGGGAAGGCAGGAGTAATCATAGGAAACCATCTTGACTATTTGGTAGTAAAGGATACAGGAAAGATTCCGGCAAGGATCTTACCATTTCCTCATAATACTGGAAGTGAGAGTAATTCTCTCTGTGATATATATAGTTATTTCTGTTTTAGACAGAGAGACAACTATAATCCAGAGAAAGCTCCATTAACGCTTCTATTTGCAAAGACCCTTTCTGAGAATGCCTTGTGGGTTTTAGATACGGGAGGATTACCTGCCTCTCAAACTCTATGGACAAGACTAAATCTTCTCTTACAGGAAGATTATAGATTTCTCTACGGATATATAGAGAGGTCTAGTACTGTAGATACGAGTCCTCTTTTCCAGCAGATAGCAATGGAGGGAATTGAACCTGAACTTGAGAATCTAGTTACTAAGAAATCTACCCTACCACAGGCAATTAATAATATAAATTCTAATATAGAAAGAGTGCTCTCTCAATATAAGTAGATGGGTGTAAAGGTCTGGCAAGGAATAGCTATCTCACTCTCCTTAGGAGCTATAGCGGTCTATTATCTAATATATAGAAATGGAAGGGTGAATTTTACAAATATAAATCTTTTATGGCTTAGTCTGGCTATTATTATGGTTATTTTATGGTGGATAGCAAATGCCCTAACCGCAATGACAATATCAGATGCATTGGGCTTAAATCTAAAGATTATTGATTCAATAAAATTAGTACTCGCCGGATTTTCTTCTGGAAGCATCACTTTCTTTTCTAGTGGAACCATCCCAGGAGAGATGGCATTTCTGGTAGCTAAGAATGTTCCTATGGATTATGCACTTGCTCTAACAAGTATAAAGACTATGATGAGTAGCATCTCTAAAGGCATTTTAGCATTAGTACTAGTATCATCGATGTATAACCTAGTAGGTTCTCTCATAAGTAAGATACTTTTGATGTTATTTATAACCTATGGGTTAGGTGTAGGAGGAGGATATCTTGTGCTTTTTAGTAAGACTAGATATGCGTTTAGATTGAGATATTACATAAGAAAAGGTCTAGACTGGATTGGGAAGAAACTAAAGAGGACTTCTCACATCACCGATATCTTAGGAAAAGCGTTATCGAATCAGCCTGAAAAAATGGAACCTTTCAAAAAGATATCCTTATGGTTACCCAAATATATCTTTTATACAATTTTACTTTGGGGGTTTCAGTTCTCCTCTCCATTTTTTATTCTAAAGTCACTCTCTATAGACACAGGAATATTTCAAGTAATGAAGATACAAGGGATATTCTATATTATCCAGCAGTATCTACCTACTCCTGGAGGAAGTGGAATAGCCGAAATAAGTTATAAATTTTTCTATGAGAAATTAGTAAGAGATATTCCCATAGAGTTTATAATATTATGGAGAGGGCTTACTTTTTATCTACCCACAATAATAGGGGGGATACTTGTATCCCCTCAAATAAGCGATTACATATATAGGAGGCGAAAGATTTGACTAGTAATATATACAATGCAGGTTCTATCACAGTATTAGAAGGACTAGAGGCAGTAAGAAAACGTCCTGCTATGTATATAGGAAGTACAGGAGAAAGGGGGTTACATCATCTGGTATATGAGGTGGTAGATAACAGTATAGATGAAGCCCTAGCAGGATATTGTGATAAGATAGATGTCATTATACACAGGGATAAAAGTATCACAGTGATAGATAATGGAAGAGGCATTCCTGTAGATATTCATCCTAAAGAAGGAAAACCAGCACTAGAGGTAGTAATGACAACTCTTCATGCTGGTGGAAAATTTGGAGGTGGTACTTATAAGGTTTCTGGAGGTCTCCATGGAGTTGGAGTTTCTGTAGTATGTGCTCTTTCGGAATGGATGGAAGTAGAAGTAAAGAGAGATGGATACAGGTGGCATCAGAGATATGAAAGAGGGAAAAAAATAACAGAACTCGAAAGGCAAGAAGCTACTTCAGAGACAGGTACATTAATAAGGTTTAAACCGGACATAGAGATATTTCACTCTATAGAATGGAATTATGAAATCATAGCCCAAAGACTTAGGGAGTTAGCATATCTAAACAGAGGGTTACTTATAACGTTTAACGATGAATCCTCAGGAAAGAAAGAAGAGTTTAGATTTGATGGAGGGATTATTGCTTTTGTAGAAGGACTCAATAGAAATAAAAGGGTATTACACAGTCCCATATATATATCAAGAGAAACAGATGGGATGAATCTGGAGGTATGTCTACAGTATAATGAAGGTTATACAGAAAACGTCCTGAGTTTTGCCAATAATATCAATACTGTTGAAGGAGGAACCCACCTTGTAGGATTCAAAAGTAGCCTTACCAAGGTGCTTAATGAGCAGGCGAGGGTCTTAAAATTCCTTAAAGAGAATGAAGAGAATCTTGAAGGTGAGGACATAAGAGAAGGACTTACAGCGGTAATAAATATAAAATTAGCAACTCCTGAGTTTGAAGGTCAAACGAAGACAAAGCTTGGGAATCCAGAGGTCAGGTCATTTGTAGAGTCTGTAATCACAGAAAAACTCTCTGAGTATCTAATGAAGGAAAAGGATGTGGCTAAAAACATCCTCCAGAAGGTTATTAATGCGGCAAGAGCTAGAGAAGCCGCCAGAAAGGCACGAGAGGCAGTAAGGCGGGTTTCTAATGAAGCTATCACCTTACCAGGGAAACTGGCGGATTGCCAGGAAAAAGACCCACGCAAGAGTGAAATCTATCTGGTAGAAGGTCAGTCGGCAGGTGGTTCTGCAAAACAGGGAAGAGACAGGAGATTCCAAGCCATTTTACCTTTAAGAGGAAAGATACTGAATGTAGAAAAAAGTACACTAAGTAAAAGTCTTTCTAGTGAAGAGATCCTAGCTATAATTACTGCTTTAGGAACAGGTGTGGGGGATAACTTTGACCTGAGTAAACTCAGATACCATTATATTATAATTATGACCGATGCAGATGTAGATGGTGCCCATATAAGAACCTTACTTCTAACCTTCTTCTACAGATATATGAGGCCACTTATAGAAAATGGACATATATACATCGCCCAGCCTCCGTTGTATCTAGTCAAAAAAGGGAATACAGAAAGGTATGCCTACAGTGATCAACAACTAAGGGAGATTCTTTCTGAGATGAAAGAGGATGATGTAATAATTCAAAGGTATAAAGGGTTAGGAGAGATGAATCCTGAACAGTTATGGAGTACAACGATGAATCCTGAAACAAGGACTATGCTAAGGGTAAACATAGAAGATGCAGTAAGAGCAGAGGAGTTGTTCACTCTACTTATGGGTGAGGATGTAGAACCTAGAAGGAAGTTCATAGAGGAGCATGCAACCTTTGTAAGGAATCTGGATATCTAAGCAGGAGGAAAGATGGAAGAATTAAGACAGAATCTAATCGAAGTGAAAATAGAAGAAGAGTTACAGGGCTCATACTTAGATTATGCAATGAGCGTAATAATAGGAAGGGCACTTCCGGATATAAGAGATGGACTTAAACCTGTTCAAAGAAGGATATTATACGCAATGTTAGAATTAGGTATGGAGCCTAATAAGCCATATAAAAAGTCAGCTAGAGTGGTAGGAGAGGTGCTGGGCAAATACCATCCTCATGGGGATGCCCCAGTATACGATGCTCTAGTTAGGATGGTCCAAGATTTCACTCTTAGATATCCATTAGTAGATGGTCACGGAAATTTTGGCTCTATAGATGGAGATGAACCTGCAGCAATGCGATACACAGAGGTTAGACTTTCTCCTATCTCTATGGAACTATTGAAGGATATAGAAAAGGATACTGTAGATTTTATGCCTAATTTTGATGAATCACTCAAAGAACCTGTTGTACTTCCTGCCAGTTTTCCCAATGTGTTGGTAAATGGAAGTTCTGGAATAGCTGTGGGAATGGCAACAAACATCCCATCACATAATCTAAAAGAGGTAATAGATGCCCTTATATATCTAATAGACAATCCTGAATGTTCAATAGAGGAACTAATGAGGTATATCCCCGGACCAGACTTTCCATCTGGGGGTATCATCAGAGGAAGAAAAGGTATTATAGATACATATACCACTGGGAGAGGACATATCGTACTCGAAGGGAAGATAGATATAGAGGAGCATAAAGGGAGACAGAACCTGGTGATTACTGAACTTCCATATCAGGTAAATAAAGCAGCGTTGATAGAAAAGATAGCAACCCTTATGAAGGAGCACACGATAACCGGGATACAGAACATTAGAGATGAATCAGACAGGGAAGGGATGAGGATACTGATAGAACTAAAGAGAGAAGCGATTCCTCAAGTAGTTATAAATCAACTCTATAAGCATACAGCACTGAGAACTACATTTGGAAGTATTATGCTTGTGATCTCTAATAACATTCCTAGAATTATGGCTCTAGACGAAATCCTAAAAGAGTTCCTTACCTTTAGAAAAGAAGTAGTCAGAAGGCGAACACTATTCGACCTAAATAAAGCCCGCCAGAGGGCACATATACTGGAAGGACTCTTGATAGCTCTTGACCATATAGATGAGGTTATATCTCTTATAAGAAGTTCTAAGGATGTGGAAGAGGCGAGAAATACCCTTATAATAAATTTCCAGCTCTCCAGAGAACAGGCTCAGGCAATCTTAGATCTAAGACTCCAGAGACTTACCGCTTTAGAGAGAGAAAAGGTAGAAGAAGAGTATCGAGAACTTCTGGAGACAATAAAAAGATTAAGTGGGATCTTAGAGGACGAAAGACTCCTCTTGGAGGTGATTAAGGAAGAGCTTTCTGCCATATCTAAAAGATTCTCTCAACCAAGGAAGACAGTTATAGCTGATGATATAAAAAGAGGGGAAGATATAGAGGACTTACTCCACAATATAGATGTGTTTATCACTATAACCGAAAGAGGATATATAAGACGACTTCCTCTTGAGACATACAAAAAACAGAGGAGAGGAGGTAAAGGGATCATTGGACTGGAAGCAAAAGACGACAGGGTAGCACAGACGATAGTAGCAAGAGAGCTAGACAAATTACTTCTATTTTCTAATAAAGGACTTGTATATCAGCTTAAAGCCTATCAGATACCTATCTCTAACAGACAGTCAAGAGGAATATCTCTTTCTATCCTCCTACCTATAAAAGAAGAAGAGAGAATTACTGCTATATTCCCAGTTCCAGAGGACCTAGATGCGTTAGGTAAGATAGTAATGGCTACAAGTAATGGCAGAATAAAACTCTCTAATCTAAAGGAATATGTTGACCCTCCAACTAAAGGGAAGATAGCTATATCTCTTGTAGAAAATGACAAGCTAGTTGGTGCTAGAGCCTTGATAGGTGAGGAAGATGTTATTCTTATAAGTAAGAAAGGCTACTTAGCCAGATTCTCTGCCAGCTGTCTGAGAGATATGGGACGTACCGCTAGAGGGGTCTGCGGAATGAGAGTCCTACAAAATGACGAGGTCATAGACGTGGAAACATACGAACCAGAAAAATATCTCCTCCTAGTTACTAAGTTAGGATATGGGGTAAAGATAAGTCTCAATGACATCCCACAGAAGAAGAATAGAGGAATAAAAGGAGTAAAGGGTCTAAAGCTAAGAGAAAATGATGAGGTGGTAGAGGTAGTAAAGATTAGTGAGGATGACGAGCTGGTAGTAATGTCAGGCTCAGGCAAAACTATAAGGCTAACAGCAAGAGAAATACGGCAAGTAAACAGAAATGGGAGTAGCGGAGTAAAATTAATGGCTCTCGAAGAAGGAGATACTATTCAGAGTGTAGCCCTGGTGGGAAATGAAGAGGTTTGAACTGATAGACCATACTGCCGATATAGGAATAATTGCTTATGGAAATACCCTGGCGGAATTATTTGAAAATGCTGCTTACGGGTTATTTTCTGTTATTATAGAGATAGATATGGTGGAACCTAAGGAAAGATATAAAATCTATGTGAATGCAATGGATGAGGAGGAACTTCTTATCTCCTGGCTGAATGAGCTTATATACTTCTGGGAGGTAAAAAGGGTATTGGGATCAATGTTTAAGGTAAATATCATCTCTAATTCCTCTTTAGAAGGGGAGTTATATGGAGAAGTCTTCAATCCAAAGAAGCATAGGATAGAACATATAGTAAAGGCAGTAACATATTATAATTTTAAATTAACCAGAGAAGAGAAGGGATGGAGAGCTCAAGTAATACTGGACATATAATTTGACTAAAGATTTCTGCTATGATAGAATATCAATTCTTGGAGGCGAGCATAATGAAACCTGAAGAGATGCTAATGCAGATACAGGAAATAGAAAACGAAGGGGAAAAGATAATATCAGAAGCTAAGAAAAGAGCACAGAGCATTATAGAAGAGGCAAGTAGAAAGAGTATTGAAATGATAAGTGCTACCAGAATAAACCTAGAGGAAGAACGAAAATTAGCAATCAAAAAGGTTAATGAGGAGATAGAAAAAAAGATAGAAGAATTGAATACAGAAAATAGTAAAACTATAGAGAATTTTAGGATTCTATTAAACAAAAAACGAGATGAGTTGATATCTAAGATAAGAGAAAAGGTGATAGGGTAGTATGGCTATCCTTCCGATGCTTAGAGTTAACATTGCAGGACATAGATCTAATGAGGAGGAGATAATAAAAGAATTACAGAACTTAGGGGTTATTGAGATAGAAAGGATAGATTATGAAGATTCTTCCCCTCCAGAATGGCTTCCAGAAAAGCTTGCTCAGACTAATAGGGAACTATCTAGAGTAAAGACCAGTATCAATTTCCTGAAAGAATACGTTTCCTCCAAAGGTGGTATCGTAGATATATTTGTACCCCAGAAATTTTCTTTTACAGAGGAAGAGAGAGCTAATTTAATAGAAGAATTCCAGAAGAATTCCGGTTATGAAACTATAGAATTATGGGAGAAATCCCTGGAGGATACAAAAAATCAAATAGCCAATCTAATCCAGGATAAGGAACTTCTTTCACCATTCCAGAATATAAATCTTTCAATAAAGAAAATGAAGGAACTAAAAGAGATAGACGTATATTTTTGCCAAGCAAAAAGATACGAATTTGATAGTATACTAAAAGAATTCAGTGAGTTACTAGGAGACATAGCAGTAGTGTCTCAAACTCCTCTGTATGTCTTCTTTATAATTGCTGCACATAAAAGTGCAGTAGGAGAGGTAAAAGGTGTTCTCTCTAAATATACTATTACTACTTATAATATGGAAAGGTTTTCAGAGACTCCGAATAGGGAGATTGAAAGAATAGAACTAAGATTGAAGGAACTAGAAGAAAAGAGAAATAAAGTCTTAGAGGATATAAAAACTAAAGGAGAGGTTCTTATTAAAGGGCTATATATAATGTATGATGACTACCAGAATAATTACCTGCGATATGAAAATCTAAATAAGAGTGTCCATACAAAGAGCACTTTCTTTCTTACTGGATGGGCAAGGGGAAAGGATAAAGAGAGGATAAAAGATGTGCTAGAGAAAAGATTCAGAAATCTCTATATCGTATTTTCTCCTCCTAGTCCTGAAGAAGAACCACCAATAGCTCTAGAAAACAATCCTTTAGTAACTCCATTTGAGACTGTAACAGGGATCTATGGAATGCCCAACAGTAAAGAGTTTGACCCTACACCGTTAATCGCACCTTTCTTTGCAATATTCTTTGCACTATGTCTTACAGATCTGGGATATGGAATAATCTTAGCACTATTATCTTCCTACCTATATAAGACTGTTCTTATAGAAAAGACTAGAAAGAAGCTGCTCCGAGTATTACTCATAGGAGGAATAATAACTATAATAACAGGAGCAATCACTGGTGGATGGTTTGGAAATGCCCCAGAAGTCTTTCCTTTTATGAGGTTCTTAGAGCCGATAAGGGAAAAGTTTATACTCTTTGATCCGATAAAAGAACCTGTTACCTTTTTGGTGCTCTCTTTAGCACTTGGTTTCATTCAGATAATGTTCGGCTTAGGAGTAAAAATGGTTTTAAACTTCAGAAGAGGTCTTTATAAGGAGGCTATATTTGATCAGCTATTTTGGATGTTATTCCTTATAGGAATACCTCTAGCCGCAGGGACTACAATGATAGAGCCTCTTAAACCATTCTCTAAGCACATAACCTACTTTGTGGGGATTATGGCTATAGGATTAGTATCAACTCAGGGGAGACATCAAAAGTCTATAGTACTCAAAATTACAAGTGGCTTAGGAAGCCTGTATTCCGTAATAGGATACTTAAGTGATGTCATATCTTACTCTAGATTGCTTGCATTAGGCTTGTCCACAGGAGTTATAGCTACAGTAGTAAATGAATTAGTAAAGACATTCAGCAATATCCCTATCTTCGGTGTTATAATAGGTATATTAATCTTTATTGGGGGACATCTCTTTAATCTCGTAATAAACGCATTTGGTGCATTTGTTCATTCCAGTAGGTTACAGTTTGTAGAATTCTTTACTAAGTTCTTTGAAGGTGGAGGAAGAGAATTCAAACCATTAAGAAATATTAGCATTTACACAATAGAAAAGGAGGTCAAAGGATAAATGGTAGGAACAGCTTTAGCAATTCTTGGAGCAGCATTGGCTGTGTTTGGTGGAGGAATAGGGTCTAGTATTGGAGTAGGCATAGCAGGACAGGCAGCTGCTGGACTTTTAAGCGAACAACCTGAAAAATTTGGAAATCTACTCCTGCTAGTTGCTATACCTGGGACACAAGGTATATATGGTTTTCTTGGAGGATTTCTGGTCATCTCTAAACTAGGTCTCTTAGGAGGTAGTCCTATTTCCCCTGATATATATCAAGGGTTCCAGATTCTATTTGCCTGCTTACCAGTATCTATAAATGGACTTGTTTCAGGAATTCATCAGGGTAAGGTGGCAGCGTCTGGCATAGGAATGGTAGCAAAAAGAGCAGAGGAATCTGGTAGGGCTTTAATCTTAGCAGCATTGGTCGAGACATATGCAATCTTAGGACTTCTAACCACCATCCTTCTTTTAAATGGTATAAAACTGTAAGGGATGATTTCTATGGGATTTGCTGAGCTTAAAGAACGTATCCTATCAGATGCCAAAAAAGAAGCAGATGAGATTATAAAAGAAGCCAATATAAAAGCCTCTTCTATCTTGGAAGAGGCCTCTCTAGAGGTAGAATCTATAAAGAGCTCAGGATTAAGAATTCTCCAGCGAGATATAGATACAATAAAAAGGCAAGCCTTAGCTAATGCTAGATTAAGGACAGAGAGGGCTATACTCAATGAGGTAGAAAAGGCTATAGAAGATATAATTAATGAGACGGCAGAAGAAATCATTAATAGCCCTAATTATCTAGAATATCTCATTAAGAATATTATCTCTTTAAATCTTAAAGGGGATGAAGAAATAATCCTTTCCTCTTATGATATAGAGAGATTCAAGAATTTACTAGAAGACGAACTTATAAAGAGATATAAAAAGGAGAAACAAATAAAGATATCCTCTGGAAATATAAAAGGAGGCTTCATAGTAAGAGGCAAAGAATATGATATAAATAATTCTCTAGAGGTCATCCTTGAAGGTTTGAGACCCGAGGTAGAACGGTTGGTCGGAGATATATTAAAAGAGGCAGGTTATGGTCTTATTTAAAGAGGATGTAAATTTCGCTACAGTAGTAGGTAAAGTTAGGGCACTAGAATCTAGACTCTTTTCTTCTGGAGAATGGGAGAGATTACTCTCTGCCAAATCATTCTCTGACTTTCTCAGAATTCTTACAGATACCCCTTATGGAAGGTTCGTCTCTCCAGGAGATACGTTCGAAGGTTTTCAGACAAAGCTTATAGGAGGATTCTTCTCGGAATTAGAGGAGCTAGATAGTCTCTGTCCTGAAGATTTATTCCTCTACTATTTTAGGTATAAGGTAGACCTTGGGAATATCAAACGTATACTCTATGGAATCTTAAGTGATAAAGAGGTATCCTTATATCAAGGAGGAACTCTCTCGGTAGAACTCTTAGAAGAGATTAAAAGAAAAAAGGACTTAACCCTTTTAAAATCTCTTCCTTATCCTTGGGATATAATAAAGGACTCAGATCTAGAGCCAGTATTCTGGACGTACTATTTAGAGCAAGGATACTTTAATGGGCTCCTAGAGTTATCAAGAAACTATAGCTACCAACTGCTCTATGCCCTAATTACCACAGAGATAGACCTGGAAAATCTCAAGATGGCTCTAAGGATAAGGATTAGCAACTATCCGGACAGATATAAGGATTTCTTTTATCTCGGTGGCACCATAGATGTAGACTTTTTCAAAAAGATTTTGGATACGCCTCTAAATGACTGGTCCGAGAATAACATCTTAGAAGTTCTTGGTTTAAAAGAATATATAAATAATCCTATGGGGTTAGAAAAAACTATAGATGAAAAACTTATGGACCTATTAAGTATAAGCAGATATACTGCTTTCGGTTATGAGCCGGTGTTAAATTACCTATTTAGAAAGGAGATAGAAAATAAGAATATTCTATTCCTCTTTTCTGGATTTTCATACGGGTTATCTTCTAATACCTTAAGAGGTGGTATTCGTGGCTTATAAGGTAGCTGCAATAGGGAAAAGAGAACTTTTATCTATATACGAAGCGTTAGGGATAGATATCTTCGATGCTAGAGATAGGGATGAGGCTAATAAAAAGCTTAGAGAGATTAACGGATACGGCTTGGTATTAATAGATGAAGAGTTTGCCGATATAGTAAGGTTTGAAAGGGATAAAAAGAATATGCCCCTTATCGATGTGATACCAACCCAAGGGGGGGAAGATGTTAAAAACCTTCTATCAAATCTTATTATAAGAGCAGTAGGAACTAAGATTTTCTTGGAGGGAAACAGTAATGAAGAATAATGGATCCATAATAAGGGTGTCAGGTCCCCTTGTAGTAGCAAGGGGAATACCTAATGCAAGGATGTATGACGTAGTAAGGGTAGGAGAGTTAAAACTTATAGGAGAGATAATAGAACTAAGAAGGGAGGACATATATATCCAGGTATACGAAGAGACATCAGGGATAGGTCCTGGAGAACCGGTAATAACTACAGGGGCACCTTTAAGTGTAGAACTAGGACCTGGACTTTTAGGTATGATATTCGACGGAATTCAAAGACCCTTAAAGGCAATATCTCAACGAGCAGGGGATTACATTACTAGAGGAATAGATGTTCCTCCTTTAAACAGAGAGGTCAGGTGGCATTTTAGACCTCTGATAAAAAATGGAATAAAGGTGGAAAGTGGAGATATTATAGGAGAGGTAAAAGAGACAGAAACAATAAGCCATAAGATAATGGTTCCATTAGGTATGAAGGGTGTAATAGAAGAGATAAAAGAAGGAGAATTTACAATAGAGGATGTTGTAGCCCGTATAAGAGATGGAGAAAGGGTCTATGAGATCTCTATGATTCAGAAATGGCCAGTAAGACTTCCAAGACCAGTAAAGGAGAAACTGCCACCACAGGAGCCTCTTGTTACAGGCCAAAGGGTGATAGATATGTTTTTCCCAGTTACTAAAGGAGGAACAGCTTGTATCCCTGGACCTTTCGGAAGTGGTAAGACCGTGGTACAACATCAACTTGCAAAATGGGCAGATGCCGATATCGTAGTGTACGTAGGTTGTGGAGAGCGAGGGAATGAGATGACTGATGTATTACTAGAATTTCCTCGTTTAACTGATCCAAGAACTAATAGACCACTTATGGAAAGAACTGTCCTTATAGCTAATACATCGAATATGCCTGTCTCTGCTAGAGAGGCATCTATATATACTGGAATCACTATAGCAGAATATTTCCGGGATATGGGATATAGTGTAGCCTTAATGGCTGATTCTACCTCAAGATGGGCAGAAGCATTGAGAGAGATGTCTGCAAGGCTAGAGGAGATGCCTGGAGAAGAAGGCTATCCGGCTTATCTCGGTACACGTCTTGCTGAATTCTATGAGAGGGCTGGAAAGGTAAGGACTCTTGGGAGTGACAAGAGAGAAAGTTCACTTACTATAGTCGGTGCAGTATCTCCTCCAGGAGGAGACCTATCTGAACCTGTTGTACAAAATACATTGAGAGTAGTAAGATGCTTCTGGGGATTAGACTCTTCTTTAGCCTATGAGAGACACTTCCCTGCTATTAATTGGCTCAACAGTTATTCCTTATATGCAGAGGCGGTAGGTGAATATATAAAGAACTCTATTGGTATGGACTATAGTCAATTAAGAAATGAAGCCCTAAGTATTTTAAGTAGAGAGGCAGAACTTAGAGAAATCACAAGGTTGGTAGGTATAGAGGCAATCTCAATAAGGGAAAGATTTCTCCTTGAAGTTGCTCGTTCAATAAGAGAAGACTTCCTCCTTCAAAATGCATTCAATGAATTAGATACGTATACGTCACTGGAGAAACAACTACATATGTTAGGAATTATTTTAAAATTCTATCATAACGGCTTAAAAGCCATAGACGATGGGATATCTATAGAAGAAATACTCTCATTGCCAGTGAGAGAAGAAATATCAAGAATGAAATATATGCCTGAGCAGGAGAAGGCTAAATTTTTCTCCCTAGAAGATAGGATAGAGGAAGAGTTTGCTAAACTAAGAGAGGTAAAGGTTTAAAATGATAAAGGAATACTTTACGATCAGAGAAATTGCTGGACCTCTTATGCTTGTAGAGGGGGTAGAAGGTGGTAAGTTTGATGAGATGGTAGAGGTAGAACTCCCTAATGGAAATATAAGAAGAGGAAGGGTATTAGAAATAAATGAAGATAAGGCATTGGTTCAGCTTTTTGAAGGGGCTACCGGACTAGAACTCTCAAGAAGTAAGGTGAGATTTACCGGAAAAGGAATAGAGCTAGGAGTCTCTCTAAATATGCTTGGTAGGATAATGAGTGGTTTCGGTAGACCCATAGATGGAGCCCCTTCGTATATCCCTGAGAAAAGACTTGATATCAATGGAAGCCCTATAAATCCATACAATAGAGATTACCCTTCAGAATTCATCCAGACAGGAATATCATCTATAGACCTTATGAATCCTCTAGTAAGGGGGCAGAAGCTCCCTATATTCTCTGCCTCTGGCTTACCTCATAATAGGGTGGCTGCCCAGATAGCTAGACAAGCCCGTATATTGAGTGCTAGTGAAGGATTTGCTATTATCTTTGCTGCTATGGGAATCACATTTGAAGAAGCAGAATTCTTTATAGAAGATTTTAGAAGGACAGGCTCTCTAGAGAGAGCCGTGCTCTTTATAAACCTCGCCAATGACCCGGCGATAGAGCGAATAGCAACTCCAAGGCTCGCCCTTACTGCTGCCGAATACTTGGCTTTTGAAAAGGATATGCATGTATTAGTCATATTAACGGATATGACCAATTACTGTGAAGCCCTAAGAGAGGTTTCGGCTGCCAGAAAAGAGGTACCAGGGAGAAGGGGATACCCAGGATATCTGTACACTGACCTAGCGAGTATATATGAGAGAGCTGGAAGGATAAGGGGTAAAAAGGGATCTATCACACAGATGCCAATACTTACTATGCCTGAAGATGATATAACCCATCCTATCCCTGATCTTACTGGATATATAACTGAGGGGCAGATCATTCTAGAAAGAAGTCTTCATAGGAGAGGAATCTATCCACCAGTAAATGTGTTACCATCTCTATCGAGATTAAAAGATAAGGGGATTGGAGAAGGAAAGACAAGAGAAGACCATGCAGATATATCTAATCAGTTATTTGCTGCATACGCACGTGGACAGGAGCTCAAGGAATTAGCTGTAATACTTGGAGAAGGTTCTTTAACAGATACCGATAGAAAGTATATAGAATTTTCTAATCAATTCGAGTCTAGATTTGTAAATCAGGGTGAGTATGAAGATAGAACAATAGAGGAATCATTAGATATTGCTTGGGACCTAGTTAGAATCCTCCCAAGGGAAGAATTAAAGCGTATAAGAGATAGATTCTTAGAGGTCTATTTAGATGCCAGAGATTAGAGTACATCCAAATAGAATGGAACTAATGCGGTTGAGGCAACGTCTCGCCGTAGCCAGAAGAGGCCACAAACTATTAAAAGATAAACAGGAAGAGTTAACAAGGCAGTTCTTAGCAAGAGTAAATGAATTGAAGGATGTATTAGAAGACCTTATAGCATCTTTAGAGGATGTAAATAGGACCTTTCAGTTAGCTACTGCATTAGGGGACCCGTTTCTTTTTGACAGAACACTAATAAAACCCCTTACAGAGATGAAGGTTGATATAATATGGAGTTCCCTGTTAAATGTTGATATCCCTACAGTAAAGGTCGTTCCTCCAGGTCCTTTGCTCTACGGATTTCTAGGTGTATCTATTCAATTAGATACCGCATATAACAAACTCCTTAATTCTCTAAATAAACTCATACAATTAGTAGAGTTAGAAGAGGCGGTAATAGACTTGGGACTTGCTCTAGAGAGCACTCGTAGAAGGGTCAATGCATTAGAACATGAACTTATCCCACAGTTAGAGGAATCTATAAAATTCATTTCAATGAAACTGGAAGAGACACAGCGTAGTACTATAACAAGGCTTATGAAGATAAAGGATATAATAAGGGAGAAATAGCTATTGAAAATTTTGAATTATAAGTTTATAATTCAATAAATAAAAAGTTGAAAGGAGGGACCAAATGTAATGCCTGAGGTTCAAGTTCAAGAGAATGAATCTATAGAGAGTGCATTGAAAAGGTTTAGAAGAGAAATACAAAAATCAGGAATACTCTCTGAAATCCGTAGACATGAAAGATACGAAAAACCTAGTGAAAAAAGAAAGAGAGAGGCTTCCAAAAAGAGAAAGAGGTAAAAGTTGAAAAGATCAGGGATTGCAATTTTAATCCTCCTTTTCTTCATCTGTGGAGAGAAGGTAGTAAAGGCAAGTTCCTTCACTCTTGTTTCAGTACCATACTATTCTATAGAGGGGGCTCCTTTAGCTAGCTGTGCTGCTATGGTATTAGAGTACTATGGAATAAAAGCAGACCAGAAGGAGCTCAAAGAGAGGATCTCAGCTCCAGGTGGAGAGGACCCAATCTCTCTTCTTGAGTACATAAAGAGTAAGGGATTAAAGGCTTATATGGTGCAATTACAGCTAAAAGAATTAAAAAATCTTATAGAGTATGGAGAGATACCTATAATAGTTGGGCAGTCTTTTAGAACCCCATATGATTATCTATACTGGCGGGTAGTAATTGGGGTAGATGACAGAGGAATAATAACAAATGACCCAATAATTAGGAATAACTATATCCTTGATGAAAAAAGGTTTAATAGTCTCTGGGTAAGAGAGACCAATAATATAGCAATAGTCATCTTACCAAAGGATAAAAGCCTAAGTATCACAGATAATACCCTAGTAAAGGGGATAATTACATCCTATACAAACGCAAGAAAGGCTATATCTAAATCCGATTGGAAAACCGCAAAGACAGAGCTAGAAAATTTTCTGAAGCAATCCCCCGAGAATCCTCTAGGATTGAATGCGTATGCCTATGTCTTATCTCAAATTGGAGATATAGAGAATGCTAAGAAACTTATAGAAAAGGCTATAGCAAAGGCTCCTCTCTATTACATATACGATACCGCAGGGCTTATATACTGGAAGGGGAATGAATTAGATAAAGCCGACAGGTATTTCTCTAAAGCCTATACTCTTAGCCCTAGTAGTAAAGAGATAGTATTAAACTATGCTAATTTCTTGATCTCCCAAAATAAAAAGGAGGAGGCTATAGACCTTCTAAAGAGCTTTCTAGTGATAGAACCAGAAGATAAGGACGTAAAAGGTTTATTGGATAAATTAAATCGATAAAGGAAAGGAGTTATAAAATTGTTAGTTACTACAGATATTCTCCTTAAGGATGCAATGCAAGGTAACTATGCAGTAGGGGCTTTTAATATATCAAATAGGGAGTTTCTAGTAGCTATAGTCCTTGCAGCAAAAGAATCAGGTTCACCTCTAATCATTCAGGCAAGCGAGAGTACAGTGAAATTTCTAGGCTTCGATTATCTTAAATATCTAATCCAGTTTGCAGATAAATTTTCAGAAGAGATCCCTATAGCATTTCATCTTGACCACTCTCGGCATCTAGAGATGGTTGTAGGTGCAATAAGGGCTGGATTTACTTCTATAATGTACGACGGGTCTCATCTTAGCTTTGAAGAGAATGTAGAAAATACAAAAGAGGTTGTTAAGATAGCAAAAGCGGTGGGAATCCCTGTAGAAGGGGAGATTGGTAAGATAGGAGGAGTAGAGGAACATATAAAAGTTCAAGAGGATGAGGCTATATATACCGAACCAGAAGATGCAGTAAAATTCTATGAACTCACACAGGTCACATCGTTAGCAGTAGCTATAGGTACTGTTCACGGAATGCAGAAGAAGAATGCTAAGGTAAATTTTCAGAGACTAGACGAAATTCACAAGAAACTCCCAAATGTTCCATTAGTACTTCATGGCTCTAGTGGGGTGCCAAAGGAGGACATACAAAAGGCTATACAGTTTGGAATAAGGAAGGTCAATATTGCTACCGAATTAAAGATGGCGATGGCATTTGGTATAAAAGAGGTCCTAGGAAATGATACAATAGAGCCAAGAGATTACCTCCTTGCTGGGATAGAAAGGGTCAAAAATGAAGTAAAAAATAATATACTTATACTTGGGAGTGGAAATAGAATTAAGTAATGGATAGAGTAGAGATAAAAGAGAAAAAGATTGTAGGTATAGACTTGGGGGGAACTACATTTAAGGTTGGGGTTATAGACTTTAGCGGTAAGCTCTTATATAAATCAGATACCAATACCCCTGTTGAACTAGGTGATAAAGCAGTCCTTAATAGAATTATAGAAAAGGTTGATGAGGCAATAGAAAAACTAAAGATAGACAAAAAAGAGATCTTAGGAATAGGTATGGGAGCACCTGGAATCTTAGATATAGAGAATGGAATAAATATCTTTTCTCCAAATCTTAAGTGGAACAATGTAAATATGGTAGCTCCTATTAAAGAGCACTTCAATGTTCCAGTATTCATAGAGAACGATGTAAGAGTAGCTGCTCTAGGGGAAAAACGCTTCGGCTCTGGTAAGGGAAGAAGATATATGATATTTATTGCATTAGGAACAGGGATCGGCTCTGGTATCATAATCAACGGAGAGTTATTTAGAGGAAGTATAGGGGGTGGAGGAGAGATAGGCCATATGGTGATAGATAGTAATGGCCCAAGATGTAACTGTGGCAATTATGGATGCTTCGAAGCTTTAGCTGGAGGCCCAGCGATAGTAGCAAGAGCAGAAAAGGCGATAAAAAATGGCTATAAAACAGAGATTCTAGAATTAGCTAATAATAATATCAGTAATATTACACCTGCGCTTATATATCAAGCAGCAAAGAATGGGGATAAAGTAGCCTTAGAAATATTTAGAGAGACGAGTTTCTACTTAGGATTAGGGTTCGTTACCCTTACAAACATTTTTAACCCTGAGTGCATAATAGTAGGAGGAGGAATATCTAGGTCTTGGGATATACTTATGCCTCCAGTAATTCAGATGGTAAAAACCAGAGGGTTTCCAAGGTCAAGAGATGTGGTAGAGATCCTGCCATCTTCTCTAGGAGAAGATGCCGGGGTAATAGGAGCTGGAGTGCTTGTAATAGAAAGAATAGAAAAGGAGGAGAAGATTTAAATCTCGTAAGATGGAAAGAGAGAATTTAATAGAGAAAAATATATTTCCTTATAGGGACCCATCAGGGATGTATACAAGGATATATAATTTCCCCAAGCAGATATTAGAGGCTTGGGATATAGGGGAAAAGGTAGATATTTCTTCCTTAAATAGGTCGTATAGTAACATAGTAGTGGTAGGAATGGGCGGTTCAGCAATAGGTGGGGATATTATTAAATCTTTAGGTTATAATGAGCTTCCTATCCCTCTTTTAGTAATAAGGGATTATAATCTTCCTAAATTTGTAAATGAGAATACCCTTCTGATAGCGGTTAGCTATTCAGGAGATACCGAGGAATCCTTAAATATATGTGAAGAAGGACTGGATAGGAAGGCAAAGGTTATCGTTATCGGCTCTGGAGGAAAGCTTATAGAATTAGCAAGAGAAAAGAAGATTACATCTATAGTAATTCCTAATGGGTTCCAGCCAAGAGCAGCCCTAGGTTATACCTTTATCCCTCTTCTATCTGTATTATCCAGGCTAGGATTTTTACATATAAATGGAGTAGAGATAAAGAATGCATCTAGTTTATTAGAAAAACTTAGAGAAGAAGAGTTAAAAGATGAGGTTCCAAAAGAAGGAAATATCTCCAAAAAGATCGCAGATAAATTATACAGGCATCTGCCAATTATATATGCTCCAAATGAATACTTTGGAGTTATTGCCTATAGATGGAAATGTCAGATAAACGAAAATAGCAAGGCGTTCTCGGTATGGAATAACTTTCCAGAGTTAAATCATAACGAAATTATAGGGTGGGAAGGAAGAGATGAGATTCTAAAACAGAATGTAGTCATATTTTTAAGGGATACTAAGGAGATAGATAGAATAAAATTAAGAATTAGATATATGAAAGACTTTATATCTTCCATTATTGAAGAGGATAATATAATTGAGGTATGGAGCAGAGGAGAAACCCTGTTAGAAAGATTCTTATCATTGATATATATAGGGGATTTTGTCTCATTTTATCTTGCAATCAAGCGAGGAGTTGATCCGACTCCAGTTAAGAGTATAAGTGGATTGAAAGAATTTTTAGGTAGAGAAGGAAGGTGAGATATGATATAATTTTATAATAAAGATTTTATTGGTAGGTTTATCTTTAATTTAATCTATTAAAGAATAGGAGGCGTTAGAATGGCACGAGTAGTGCTTGAGCATGTGTCTAAGACGTTTGGCACAGTAGAAGCGGTAAAAGATGCAAACCTTGTAATAGAAGATAAAGAGTTTTGCATCTTGGTAGGTCCATCAGGGTGTGGTAAGACTACTACCCTGAGAATGATAGCTGGATTAGAAGAGGTTACTAGCGGTAACATATATATTGGTGACAGGGTCGTAAACGATGTTGCTCCCAAAGATAGAGATATAGCGATGGTTTTCCAGAACTATGCTCTCTATCCTCATATGACAGTCTTTGATAATATGGCATTTGGGCTAAAACTAAGAAGAGTCCCAAGGAAGGAGATCGAACAGAGGGTCCAAGAAGTGGCTGAGATGTTAGGGATTCAGGACCTTCTAAAGAGGAAACCTAAGGAACTTTCAGGTGGACAGAGACAGAGAGTTGCCTTAGGAAGGGCTATAGTCCGTACTCCTCAGGTGTTCCTTATGGATGAGCCACTATCTAACCTTGATGCAAAACTAAGGGTCCAGACGAGAGCGGAATTAAAGAGACTACACAACAGGCTTCAGGTTACTACTATCTATGTAACCCATGATCAGGTAGAGGCAATGACAATGGGAGATAAGATAGTGGTAATGAATAATGGAGTAATTCAGCAGATAGATTCTCCATTAAATCTCTTTAATAAGCCAAGAAATCTATTTGTGGCAGGTTTTATTGGAAGCCCGGCAATGAACTTTATAAGTGCTACGTTAGAGAAGAAAAATGGGGGCTATTGGCTAAACGCAGGAAGTTTCGAGGTAAAGATTCCAGAATCTCTTAACTCTCTCGTAGAGCCATACACAACTAAAGAGGTTATATTTGGTATAAGACCTCAAGATATCTATGATGCTACTCTAATGAAGGAGGCGGACCTAAAACCTGAGTGGACTATAAAGGCTACGGTAGATGTAACTGAACCATTAGGTTCAGAGGTTAACCTCTATCTAACATCGGGAGATAACGTAATAGTAGCCACGGTAGACCCTGCTACAAAGGCACAGACTGGTCTAGAGTGGAAAGTGTTCTTCGATATGGATAAAATGCACCTCTTCGATCCAGGAACGGGAGAAGCAATTATCTAGTTAATCTAATTAATAATTGACCATATGAGGTGGCACTTCTAGAAAGTGCACCCTAAGTATAGGGAGGGAAGGAGCAACTCCTTCCCTTTTATGTTCCCTGAGCGACAAGAGTATTAAACTCTTCTGCCTCTATAGTTTCTTTTTCTTTTAAAAGGGTAGCAATTCTTACTAATGTCTCTTTATTTTTGGTGAGAATACTCTTAGCCCTCTCATAGCATTCCTCAACAATTTTTCTTATCTCCCTGTCTATCATAAATGCCACCTGTTCACTGTAATCTCTACTTTCTACTAGATCTCTCCCTAAGAATACCTGTCCGTGTCTTTTCCCAAAGGTGAGAGGGCCTAGCTCATCACTCATTCCAAATTCAGTAACCATCCTTCTGGCAATCTCTGTAGCTACTTCTAGATCGTTCTGTGCACCTGTTGTAGACTCTTTAAATATAATCTCTTCAGCAGCCCTTCCCCCGAGAGCAGTTATAATCTTATCCAAAAGTTCTTCCTTAGTAAGAATATGCTTATCTTCAGTAGGAAGATTAAGGGTATATCCTAAAGCCATTCCTCTTGGAATTATAGAGATCCTATGAACCTGGTCTGCATTGGGAAGAAACTTGGTCACCAAGGCATGACCTGTTTCGTGGTAGGCTATTAATTCCTTCTCCCTATCCGTAAGAACACGACTGCGCCTTTCAGGTCCTGCTATAACCTTATCTATAGCCTCCTCGAGTTCACTCATACTTATCTTCGATTTATTTCTTCTTGCTGCTAAAAGAGCTGCCTCATTCATAAGATTAGCCAGGTCTGCCCCTGAAAAGCCAGGAGTTCTTTGGGCTATTATCTGAAGATTTACATCCTCTGATAAAGGCTTTCCTCTAGAGTGTATCCTTAGGATAGCCAATCTTCCGTCCAAATCAGGGTTATCAACCACTATCCTTCTATCAATCCTTCCAGGTCTTAACAATGCAGGATCGAGTATATCTGGTCTGTTCGTAGCTGCTATGATTATGATTCCTATATTAGGATCAAAACCATCCATCTCTACCAATAACTGATTCAATGTCTGTTCCCTCTCATCATGTCCTCCCCCTAATCCTGCACCCCTATGTCTTCCTACAGCATCAATTTCATCTATAAAGACTATACAGGGAGCGTTTCTCTTTGCCTGAGCAAAGAGGTCCCTTACTCTAGATGCACCCACCCCCACAAACATCTCTACAAACTCAGAGCCGCTTATACTAAAGAACGGAACCCCAGCCTCTCCAGCTACAGCCCTAGCTAATAGGGTCTTACCGGAACCTGGAGGGCCAACTAATAAAACTCCTTTAGGGATTTTAGCTCCTACCGCCTGAAACTTCTTAGGGTTCTTCAGGAACTCTACAACTTCTTTTAGTTCTTCCTTTGCCTCATCTACTCCTGCTACATCATCAAAAGTAACCTTTACTCTACTTTCAGATGCAAGCCTTGCCCTGCTCCTACCAAACGACATCGCCTGATTGTTTGCCCCTTGAGCCTGCCGAAACATAAAATACCAGAGTAGTCCTATAAGAACTACAGTGATAAGAGGAGATATAAGTCCTAACCACCAAGAAGGTTGTGGAGGTGCAGTCCCGGTAAATTTAACATTCGCCTTTCTTAATTCTTCTACAAGATTGGGATCATCCACCTTATAGGTGATAAAATCCTGGCCATCAATCATCTTCCCCTTTATCATATCCCCTATAGTAACCTCCATTACCCTTCCCTGTCTTACATAGTTAAGAAAATCTGAGTAACTAATCTCCAATGGAGAAGTATTTTCTAACCCTGTTATAGAACGCCAAAAAAATGCTACTAAAATAATAAATATGGCTAAATATATAATAATTCCACTTAATTGCCTTTTCAAACTACTCGCCTCCAGATAATTCACTAATGTTAAGAATCCCTAAAAAAGGGAGATTTCTATAAAATCCACCGTAGTCTAAACCGTATCCAACAATAAATTCATTTGGTACCTCAAAACCTATGAAGTCTAAATCTACATCCGTTAACCTTCTTTCCTTTTTATCTAAAAGGACACAGGTCTTAAGGTCTCTTGGATTACGCGCCAGAAAGATCTGATGAAGATGCTTTAAGGTAAGCCCTGTATCTATGATATCCTCTACTATAAGGACATCCTTATTTTCAATCGTCTCATCTAGGTCTTTTGTAATTTTAACTATTCCGCTGGACCTGTCACTACCTCCATAGCTAGAAACAGCCATAAAATCTATAGTGATAGGGAGGTCTATATTCCTTACAAGGTCAGATAAAAAAATTACTGCTCCTCTTAAAATACATACCAAATGAGGACTTCTACCCTTATAAAACCTAGATATCTCTTCCCCTAATTCCCTCACTCTTTCCTTTATCTGTTCCTCTGTAAAAAGTATCCTTATACTATCGTTCGTTCTCTTCAATACTTATTACTAATACCCTCCTTGTATTCTCTGTTATCTTTACCCTCTCACTGATAGTATACTCAGGGATACAAATGATATCCCCTTTGCTATCAACTATCAAAGGGTACATACCTCTATACTCCTTAGGAACCTTTCTATCCACCATAATATCCTGTAATTTCTTACTCTTACCATCTAATCCTAAAGGACAAAACCTATCTCCTTCCTTAGGCGCCCTTAAGAATATAGGCATTTTTATTTTATCAAAATCTAAGTAAAAAGTATATGGGGAATCAGGAAGTTTGGAAGGAAGATTTTCTACTGAAATAGTATCTATAATAAACCTTTTATTCATCTCATATATAAAGGTAACCCCCGGGATATTAAGCTTATACTCATTAAGAGATGGAATAGTACTTATAATCCTTATCCCATCAGGATCCCTATAAGCAATACCACCTCCTGGAAGGTTAAATGCCCTACCAGTTGATTTATTAATAAGTTCTAATATCATATTATAAGCCTTGGTATTTACCATATATGGCTTCGGACTTAATTCATTAAGTAATTTAATAACTACCCTTATTCTCAGAATCTCAGGAAGACCTTGGAGTAGAGACAATGGAATAAAGGCTTCGCAAGAAGATTTAGTACACCCTTCTAATAAATTTTTTTCAATATTCTCTAGAAATATATCTACCTCTTCTGCCTGAGAAGATAATCTAAGTAGTGCCTCTTTAACCTTAGGGTTGTAATCCTGCAATAGAGGGATTAATTCTAATCTTATCCTATTACGAGTAAAGACAGGAGAAAGATTTGACCTATCTATAAGATACGGAATATTATTCTCTCTACAGAAGTTTAAAATCTCTTCTCTCCAGACATTTCTTAAGGGGCGAATTATAACTCCATTTTTAATGGGGATACCTTTTAAGCCCTTAATACTTGTTCCTCTTAAAATCCTCATAAGTATTGTTTCTACCTGATCGTCCAGGTGATGCGCAACAGCTATTTTATCTCCATTACTTTCTCTTCTAGCCTCTTCTAATGCTTTATATCTACATATCCGCGCTGCCTCTTCTAGAGTCTTTCCTTTCTTTATAGCATCCACGTTTAATTCTTTCAACACAAAGGGGATATCCAAATCTTTTGAGACCCTAGAGACAAAAATGGCTTCGTCCTTACTTTCCTTACGTAACTTATGGTCCACATAACAACTCGTAAGTTGAAGTTTATACTCATCTTTAAGAGAATTCAAAGCAAAAAGAAGTGCCATAGAATCAGGCCCTCCAGAAACTCCTATTAAGATCTTCTCTCCAGAAGAGATAAGATGATATTTAGAGATAAATTCCTTTATCTTTTCTATAAATTCCATCAAAACATTGGTAGCGGCACGAGGATTCGAACCTCGGACATAGCGGGTATGAGCCGCCTGCTCTGCCACCTGAGCTATGCCGCCATAAAAAAATGGTAGCGGGGGTTGGATTTGAACCAACGACCTTCGGGTTATGAGCCCGACGAGCTACCAGACTGCTCCACCCCGCGACTTTCTATTATCAATATACTTCAAAATATATCTTTTGTCAAGAGGCCTGTCGCTGGTGATTGTTTCAACTTTGGTTGGTGAGTTGATAAATTCTAACTTTTATATGATATAATTAGTAGAAATTTAGGAGAAGGACCATTTAGATGGATAAGAGTAAGATTAAATTAATAGCTAAAGTAGCTCGGTTCTATTACGAAGAGGGAGAAACCCCAAAGGAAGCCAAAGATCTTAAGAATTAGGAGGGATGTTATTTATGGGGATATTAGATCGATTCAGGCTAGATGGAAAGGTTGCTTTAGTAACAGGAGGAGGACAAGGTATAGGGAAAGCTATTGCTTTAGCATTAGCTGAAGCCGGTGCCAATATAGCAATTATGGACATAAACGAAGAAACCAGTAGGAAAGTGGCTGAAGAAATTCATCAGATTGGTAAGGACGCCCTAGTCTGTGTTGGTGATGTATCCAGGTCTTTAGACTGTAAAAGAGCAGTTGAAATGATTGTAGAAAAATGGGGGAAGTTAGACATAGGTATTAATAATGCAGGGATAGGGATGTGGGGAAACGCTGAAAGTTATTCTGAGGCTGATTGGGACAAAGTCATAAATATCAACCTTAAAGGAGTTTTTCTCTGTGCTCAGGCTGAAGCTCAAGTTATGATTCCAAATAAATATGGAAAAATCATCAATACTGCCTCTATGTCTGGGCATATTGTTAATCGTCCACAAAATCAGGTAGCGTATAATGTTTCAAAAGCAGGAGTTATCCATTTGACTAGGACTCTAGCTGCAGAATGGGCGCGTTATGGTATCCGTGTGAATAGCATTAGCCCAGGGTATATTCACACACCTTTAATTGAGTCTGAAGCTGTAAGAGATTTCGTCCCTGGATGGCTGAAAGATATACCCCTTGGAAGACTCGGCGAGGTAGAAGACCTTCAAGGGGCTGTAATATATTTAGCCAGTGAAGCTTCTGATTATGTAACTGGGCATGACCTAGTGATTGATGGAGGTTATACACTGTGGTAAATTTATCCTGTTAGAGAAGGTATTACTAATTAGAAGGAGGCGGGATCTATGGGGGCAATAGTAAACCATGGACCTATGGACTATAGATTAGAAGAGGTTCCTGAACCTATAGCCGACCTAGAAGAAGTGGTGATAGTAGATCATAGGAAACATCTCAAGATAAATTACTCTTCCCGTAAGACTTTCAGAAACTTCTCTTATAAGTAGTAAATTTAAAGACCCTGAAGAGAGTACAGGTCTAGTTTAGCCTGTTCCAATACGGAGGATTTATCTAAATTTAAATACGTAAAGAATGCAGATCTTACAAAAAAGTAAGTTGTATATCCTCCAGAGGGAATTAATTTTAATTGAGTAATTTCTGGGTGTTTTTATAGTACTACCCATTTCTATTGTTCCTGTGCTATAATAAATAAGCTTTTAAAGGCTTATTATTAGGAGGGATGTCTTGCTCTATAAGGCGATACCAATAAAAAGGATAAAAATCTCTGCGATTGATTTAGGTATAATCTTTTTCCTATTTGCTTTTATATATGGCGTTGTAAGTACTGCCAGGGGTTGGAGGGAATCCCCTGGTTATGCTATTAATATCTCACTTTCATTTTTTAGTCTGCCATATTATGCCTGGCTTTCAATCTTGAGACAGTTTTTTGCATATATGCTTTCTCTCGTGTTCTCTATAACATATGGATATATTGCCAGTCATAATAAGAGCCTTGAGCCATTTATGATTTCTCTTCTAGATATACTCCAATCTGTACCTGTGCTCTCCTTTATGCCTGGAGTAATTTTAGGCCTGATAGCTCTTTTCCCTTATGGTAGGGTAGGGGTAGAATTAGGGAGTGTAGTACTTATCTTTACTGGACAGGTATGGAATATGGCTTTTAGTGTATATGGTTCTATGAGTACTATTCCTAGAGATTTCGATGAGGCTGCTAATGTATTTAATCTTACACCTTTTCAGAAATTTATCTATGTAGAGTTGCCTTATTCTACTATAGGATTAGTGTGGAACAGTATGATGTCTGTGGCTGGCGGATGGTTTTTCCTTATGGCGTGTGAGATGTTTACCTTAGGAGAGAAAGACTTTAGATTACCTGGTTTAGGGTCTTACTTACAGCTTGCAGCTATAAAGGGAGATATCAGGGCTTTACTTGTTGGTCTAGGTGTTATGATAGCTATTATAGTAATAATAGATCAGCTTGTTTGGAGACCACTTATTGCCTGGGCGCAAAAATTTAAGGTGGAACTCTCTTCTGAGGAAAGTGTTCCTCACTCTGCAATCTTTACTCTTTTACAGAGGTCTACTATCGCTCCACTAATTGGTGGAGCAGTAGAAGATTTTTGGGAGAGGATAAGTAGAAGATTTCCTAAAAAGGTATCTATATCTCCTAAAAAGGGACTATTATCTATTACAAGAAGAATTTTAATTAGTATCCTTGCCCTTATAGTTGTCTATGGATGTTTCAGATTGGGTATAATTGTATATAAGATACCTGCCTTCAGATGGGGAGATATCTTTATCAGCGACCTGTTTACTCTTTTAAGGGTTAGCTTTGCGGTAGGACTTTCTATACTTTGGACTTTACCTGTTGGAGTTTTTATAGGGATGAATCCGAGGCTTTCTACTGTGATGCAGCCATTAGTTCAGATCTTTGCCTCTATCCCTGCCACTGCTATCTTTCCTATTATCCTTATGTGGTTAGTAAGTCTAAGAGGAGGACTATCTATCGCCTCGATACTTCTCATGTTATTGGGAACTCAATGGTATCTGTTATTTAATATTATTGCTGGGGCTATGTCTATACCTGCAGAACTAAAAGAGGCATCTTCTATATTTGGCCTTAGTGGGATAGATAGGTGGAGAAAACTTATTATCCCTGCAGTTTTACCTCAACTTGTTACAGGAGCCATTACTGCTACTGGTGGGGCATGGAATGCTTCGGTTGTATCAGAATATGTACACTTTAGAGGAACAACCCTCTCTGTGAAAGGATTGGGTGCAATGATAAGTAGTTCAGCTGACAGGGGTGATTTTGGGGTCCTAGCAGCTAGTACTATTATTATGATTATTACTGTAACAATTATTAATAGATTCTTCTGGCGTAGACTTTATTGGCTTGCAGAAGAACATTACTCTTTGTGATATAATAGAACTATGGCGATTATAGAAACTAAAAACTTAACTATCATATTTGATATGCCGAACAATACACGTATTACTGTTCTTGAGGATATAAGCTTTACCCTTGAGGAGGGAGAGTTTGTTGCAATCCTTGGCCCTTCAGGAGCAGGTAAATCTACCCTGCTCAGGGCTATTGCTGGTCTTATTACTCCCACCCATGGGGAGGTCTTGTATAGGGGAAAACTTGTAGAGGGGGTAAACCCGGGTATTTCTATGGTTTTTCAGTCTGCAGCATTATTCCCCTGGCTTACTGTATTAGAAAATGTAGAACTTGGTCTAAAGGCGAAAGGGCTTCCTCCTAAAGAACGAAGAGAAAAGGCTATCAAGATGATAGACCTTATAGGACTTGATGGCTTTGAAAGTGCCTATCCTAAAGAGCTCTCTGGAGGGATGAGGCAACGTGTTGGTTTTGCCAGAGCCCTAGTAGTGGAGCCGGAGGTCTTACTTATGGACGAACCGTTTTCCGGTTTAGATATCCTTACTGCAGAGAATCTAAGGAATGACCTACTTGACCTCTGGATAGAACATAAGATTCCTACAAAATCTATCCTTCTTATCACACACAGTATAGAAGAGGCGGTCTATCTGGCTGATAGGGTGATAATCCTTGATAGAAATCCAGGTAGAATAAAGCAGGAAATATATATAGATTTACCCCATTGGAGAGATAGAGACGATGAGGCATTCCTTAGATTAGTGGATAGAATCTACGGAATTATGATGGGGAAACCGTTAGTCCCTAAGACGGTTCGCCCTGAAAGATATGTTACACCTCTTCCCCATGTAAGAGTAGGAGCAATAGCAGGATTTATAGAGCTCTTATCTGATCTAGTAGATACTAAAGTGGATATTTATAAGGTTGCTGAAGACCTACAGATGGACGTGGCTGATATTCAGCCAGTTATTGAAGCGGCTGAACTTTTGAAGTTTATAGATACTACAGGTGGGGATATTACGATTACAGAAGAGGGCAGGATATTTGCTGAAGCTGATGTCTTAGAGAAAAAGCAGATCTTTAAGAAGCTCCTTCTTGAGCATGTCCCATTTATTCAGCAGATCCTTCAGGTTCTTAATAGCAAGTCAAATCACCGTATGCCTGTAGAATTCTTTATAGAACTTCTAGAGACTAAATTCAGTGAGAGTGAGGCTCATAATCAGATAGAGATTGCTATAGACTGGGGAAGATACGCAGAACTTTTTGCCTATGATGAGGATAGTAAAGAGATCTATCTGGAGGAAGAGGTGGTAGAAAGTTGAAGAGAGATATGCTTAATCGGACGTTGGTTTTGATTCTTATTGGCTTGGTAGTATCTATTCTATTTAGAGGACCATTTTCTTATGCGATAGGAGATGCTATCATAGTGTTTTTCTACTTTTTACTCCCTATCCTGGTGAACATATGGGAGGGTCTTATTGTTGTCATAAGTCTTCCTCTTTTAGACTTCCTTTTAAAGATACGAGTTCCCCCTATAAATCTCTTATTTTTCATTATACTGGGAGATATCTCTCTAATATTAGTGTTTTTCCTACTTTACAGTAGAGGAAGGGTAGTAAGTTTCGTAGGGATTCTTCTCGGGGTACTGGCTAGATACCTAATCATTTCCCAGTCTGCTGCCAAGATTATAACAGATAATCATCTCTACTTTGAGAGTAACACATTACTTTTTGCTACCCTTTTAGGTGGAATTCTGGCATTTATAACCATCCCCCAGTTAGAAAAAGAACAAAAGAAGAGAAATGAACTTTCTAGATGAACTGAATCCGCAACAGAGGGAAGCGGTACTTTATACTGAGGCTCCTCTTCTGGTACTTGCTGGAGCTGGTAGTGGGAAAACTCGTGTAATAACTTATAAGATTGCCTATCTAGTTAGAGAGTTGGATGTTCCAGAAGAATATATACTTGGGGTTACATTTACCAACAAGGCAGCAGGAGAGATGAAGACAAGGGTAGCACGTCTTTTAGAAAAAACGGTTGCTGATGTATGGTTAGGTACGTTTCACTCTATAGCTGCTAGGATATTACGTAGATACTCTCACTATATTGGTATAAATAATAACTTCTCTATACTCGATGAGGATGACCAGGTTTCTTTAATGAAAGAGGTAATCTCAGAGTTAAATCTGGATATAAAGCGATATGCCCCGGGAGCTCTTCTTGGAAGGATAAGTCAAGCCAAAGAGAGTTTGATAGACCCAGTAACATTTGGAGAATTTGTGGAAAGCTACTATGAGAGTATAGTAGCTAAGGCATACAAGAAATACCAAGAAAGGCTTTTGGCTAATCAGGCTTTGGATTTTGACGACCTTCTCTTCTATCTTATTAAACTCTTTAAAGATAATGAAAAGATTCTTTCTTATTATCAGGAGAAGTTTAGGTATATCCTCGTTGACGAATACCAGGATACTAACTATGCCCAGTATGTTATAGTGTTCCTCCTTGCTCAGGCTTATAGGAGACTTACTGTGGTAGGGGATGATGACCAGGCTATATACAGTTGGAGAGGGGCAGATATACGGAATATTTTAGAATTTGAGAAAGATTTCCCAGGAGCTAAGGTAATTAGACTAGAAGAGAATTACAGGTCTACCAAGAATATCCTCAATGCAGCTAATAAGGTAATAGTTCATAATAAGTCCAGAAAAGGAAAGACATTATGGACTCAGAATGAGACTGGTGATAAGATAAGGCTCTATACAGCGAATGATGAAACTAACGAGGCTAACTTTGTGGTGAGAGAGATTATTACCCTTCAGAAGAGAGAGGGTTTTAATTTTGGAGACTTTGCCGTTCTTTATAGGACACATGCCCAATCACGACCTTTAGAGGAGGCAATGATAAAGAACGGAATTCCATATAAGATTATCGGTGGGATAAGATTTTATCAGAGAAAAGAGATAAAGGATATCTTGAGTTACCTGAGATTCATCCTTAATCCTTCCGATAGTGTGAGCCTAAAAAGGATAATAAATACCCCTAAGAGGGGGATAGGAAATGTTACCCTTCTAAAGATTATTGAATATAGTAATCAGAATAATGTAGACCTCATAGAGGCGATGAGAGCTCTAAGTGAGGAAGGACTTAGTGGACAGGTGAAGAATGAGGTAAAAAACTTTATAGGTCTTATCAAAGAATTTATCGCTTTTTCTAGATTACATTCTGTCCAAGAATTATTGGAAGAGGTCTTAGAAAGAACAGGATATATAAAAGAATTAAGTTCTCTACAGACGGCTGAGGCACAGATGCGTATAGAGAATGTTCAGGAATTAATTTCAGTGGCAAAGGAGTACTCAGAGAGTTTGCAGGATTCATCTTTAGAGGGTTTTATGAATTATATCTCCCTTATGTCAGACATAGATGCCTTAGAGGATACGAACTCTTCAGTAGTTCTTATGACCCTGCATAGTGCAAAAGGGCTGGAGTTCCCTGTAGTTTTTATTACTGGAATGGAGGAAGGAGTCTTCCCTCATTCTTTTTCTCTAGGAGAGAAGGAAGACCTTGAGGAAGAGAGAAGACTATGTTATGTGGGTATGACTAGAGCAAAAAGACACCTGTATCTGACCTCTGCCCAGATAAGGACCCTTTATGGACATACAAATAGTAATGATATCTCTAGATTTGTAAAGGAGATACCCGAAGACCTTATAGAAATTATACCAAAAGAAGGCGCTGTTAAAGAGGAGAGAAAAGTAGTTACCGAGTTTGAACGGGGGGAAAGGGTCTGGCATGAAAAATGGGGGGAAGGGATAATCCAAGATATACGTCCGTTAGAGGATGGAGAAACAGAGCTTATAGTGGTGTTTAATGAGATAGGAAAGAAGTATCTTCTTGCTAGATATGCCCGACTAGAAAAGATTTAATTATCCTTTTCTTCGAGAGGTCATCCTTGGGTCTAAAGCATCCCTTAAACCATCTGCTACAAAGTTAAAGCATAAAACCGTTATCGCCAGTGATAATGTAGGGAAAAAACCCATATACCAATACCCCTGAAGGTATCCAAGACTTTCTCCTATCATCTTCCCCCAACTTGGCAATGGGTCACTTATTCCAAAGCCAAGAAAGCTCAGTGAAGCCTCCCCAAATATAGCCTGAGGAACCCCTAAACCAACCATTATAATTATTGGACGAATGATATTGGGGAGTATCGTTTTGAATAGAAGATAGGAGTTAGAGACGCCTAATGCCTCTGCTGCCTCTACAAATGCCTCCCCTTTTATCTCTAAGGTCTTTGCCCTTGTAACTCTACAGATTCCAATCCAGCCTGTTATTCCTAGTGCAATAATTATATTGAATAAACCATTCCCTAGCCATGTCATAAGAAATATAGCAAATAGAAGCCCTGGGAAAGCGGTCATAACCTCTACAAGTCTTGATATCCAGTAATCAACCTTGCCCCCATAAAATCCGGCAAAGAGTCCTAAAGGAACACCTATTAAAACTGCTAGAATCTGCACTGAAAATCCAACTATAAGTGATGTCCTTGCTCCATATATAATACGGGTAAGAAGGTCTCTTCCGATACTATCGGTCCCAAATGGATGGCTAAGAGAAGGACCCTGTAAAAAGTTAGCTAGGTCGATTTCATCATATTTATAAGGAGAGATTATATCTGCAAATATCGCCAGAAAAACGATGATCGAGATAACAAAAAAACCGAATACAGCCAACTTATTCTTTCTGTAGATTCTTATTATATCTCTCATAATGTCTCATTAACTGAATACAATTCTTGGGTCTATATAGGCATATATTATATCAGTAACCAGATAGGTAATACCCCATAATATTGCTATCAATAGGATCATTGCAATGATCATAGGATAATCTCTATTTAGGGCACTAGTATAGAAGAACCTGCCAAGTCCAGGTACCCTAAATGTGACCTCTATGAATACAGAACCTGTAGCTAGGTCTGGTATCATAGGACCAAGTAGCGTCATTACCGGTATTAAGACATTTTTAAAGACATGTTTAAAGATTACTACCCTTTCAGGAAGTCCTTTAGCCCTTGCCGTTCTTACATAGTCTTTTCTCAGTTCTTCTAGAAAATTTACTTTTACAAATCTGGCAATAACAGCGGTGGGAGCCAAAAAATATGATATAACAGGGAGGATGAGGTTCTTAGGTTCGCCCCATCCTCCTGTAGGAAGCCATCTCAGTGTGACACTAAAAAATAGTATCAGCCATATGGCTATAACAAAATTAGGGACAGTAGTTCCCAAAGTGGCAATGGTAGTAACCAGATAATCTATCCATGTATTTTGCCTTAAGGCAGAGATAATCCCTAAAAGGATTCCAATACTGAAAGATAGGGCTATAGTTATTGCTCCTATCTGGAGGGTTACAGGCCATACTCTGGCTATTAATGATGTAACTGTTTCGGTAGGACTTTGGAATGGGACTCCAAGATCACCATGGAGAGCCCTCCAGATATATCTTATATATTGTTCCCAGACAGGCCTATCGAGACCATACTTCTTTAGTATGTTAGCCTTTACTTCAGGGGGAAGCGGCATCTTTAACTCATCAAAAGGCCCACCCGGGATAGCATGCATCAATATAAAAGTAATCAGAGATGCCAAGAGTATTACAATAATTAATCCTAGAATCCTTCTAACTATATACCCTATCATCTATCACTCATTATTTTCTATATTTTAAAACATCCTTTGATATATAGATATTAAAGATTGTCGTTCCCACACCCTCTATACCTGGCCAATGGAGAGCAGTTATACCATACTTGTCAGGTGTGAGGTCACTCCCTTTTACGTAGGGTTTCCATAGAACACCTGGTGTTTGATGCCATAGAAATATCCCTCCAACATCTTCCACTAGAATCTTTTCTGCCTCTTTAAACATCTCATCCCTCTTCTTTTTATCTATTAGGGACGATGCCTCAGTAACAAGTTTATCGTATCTATCATTCTTCCATGCATGTCTTCCGGTAGAAACCCATATACCGAGCATATTGGACTGGTCAAGGTAATCCATTCCATAAGAGACAAGATAGAATGGAAGCTTATGAGAATTGAGGGCATCCATAAATGTCTTTGACTCTTTTACCGTAATCTTGACATCAATACCAAGGTTCTTCTTCAACATAGCCCCTATAGCATTGGCAGCAGCTACCACTGTGGGAGAAGCTAAATCAGACCTTACCCACATATCTAGTGAGGGGAATCCTTTACCATCAGGATAACCAGCCTCTGCAAGAAGCTTCCTTGCCTGATCAGGATTATATGTAATGATATCCTTTAATCCCTCAGGGTTTGCCCCAGGAAATCCTGGCATTAAGAATCCATAAGCGATCATTCCCTGTTTCCTGATTATAGTCTTTACTATAGCTTCCTTATCTATAGCATAAGCCAATGCCTTTCTTACATTGAGATTGTTGAAGGGAGGATTATAGCAATCAAAGCCCAGGTAGAATGTTCTGAAATCTCCAAATCCCTGATGGAATTGTTTGGATAACTCCGGGTCCTTTTCTATTACCTCTAGGTCGGCAGGGGTGAATATCTGTCCATTACTGTATCCACATATATCAATCTCTCCCGCCAGGTATGCTTTAAATGCAGATGTCCCGGGGTCACCAAATGTTACTATAATCTTTTCCAGATATGGCTTTAATCTTCCCCCATACTTTGTATTAATCTTAAAGACGATCTGCTTATCCTTAGTCCACTCCTGGAGGACATATGGACCACAAGACACAGACGTTTTCGGGTCGTTGTTATAATAAGGACCATACTTTTCATATGCCTTTTTGCTTAGAGGAGTAGAGTAGAGCATCATCATTGGCAGATATGGAGCTGGATATTCGGTTGTAATTACCAGAGTGTATGGGTCTTTTCCCTGTTTTACTCCTATCTCAGAAGGTGGGAGCTCTCCTTTTACCACCTTATCCCAGTTCTTTATGGGGCTATAAAACCATGTAAAGTCCCATCCATGTTTTGGGTCAGCTCCTAACTGAAAACTAAAGACAAAATCCTCTGCGGTAAGGGGTGTCCCATCCGTCCAATATATGTTTTTATCAAGATTGAAGGTCCAGGTAAGACCATCTTTAGAAACCCCCCAGCTTTTAGCTGCCGCCGGAACTAACTCAAAGTTCTTATTAAGTCTTACAAGGGGTTCTCCAAAATAATTATTTGCTTCATTAGTTCGTTTGTAAACACTTATAAACCAGTCTAGTGTAGTTGCAGGTCCACTCATCACCCTTAATACCTGATATTCAGGTGGTGCAGCGTCAATAGGAAGTACCTTCCCAACTGAATTTGTAACAGGTGCAGAAAAAGCAGAAGTAAGGATAAGGAACACCATCACAACTACCGATACTACTATTAACTTTTTACTCATAAATCATCCCTCCTTAAGGATATTTTTTGTACTTGAGATTATACACTATCTACTCATCTGTTGCAATTGTTTTACCCCTTTACAGCACCTTGGGTTAGTCCTTCTACAATACGCTGTTGGAAGATTAACACCACTAAGACAAGAGGTATAGTAGTCAACACCATCGCTGCTGTAATACTTCCCCATGGGATTTCATATACGGATGACCTTCCTCCCAGCATTGCAATCCCTACAGGAACAGTTCTAGCAGTATCATTACTCATAAATGTAAGTGCTAATAGGAATTCATTCCATGAGGATATAAATACTAAAATAGCGGTAGTAGCCATAGCAGGAGCTGACAGGGGAAAGAATATCGTAAAGAGTAAACCTAATCTCCCAACTCCATCCACCTTGGCAGCATCTTCCAGTTCAGTTGGAATCTGTCTGAAGAAGCTAGTCAATACCCATATGGTAAATGGAAGGTTCAATGTTGTATAGGGGATGATAAGGGCGAGATAATTATTGGCAAGCCCAAAACGTGATACCATCTCATATAGTGGGACTATCAGAATGATAGCTGGAAATAGGGATGCACTTAAGATTATCCTTAAAAGAAGTCCCCTTTGGGGTAACTGAAGTCTTGCAAAAGCATAGGCAGAAAGAGAACCTATAAAGATACATAGTATTGTAGTACTTAATCCTACTATTACGCTGTTTATTATATATCTTGGGAAGTTCCTTGTACCTTGGAAAAGTTCTTTATAATGGGAAAATGTGAAATGTTTAGGCCAATATGTAACTGGAATAGAGGAGAGTTCATTCGAAGGTTTAAATGAGGTTATAATCTGCCATAAAAAAGGAGCAAGACTATAACCAACAATAAATGCTACTAATAGCCAGAATAAAAAAAGTGAGATAAATCTCTTTATATGCATCTTTTATTCCTCCCTCCATGCAATACGGGCATATCCAAGTGCAAATGGAAGCATTATTATAAACAGAACAACTACTAACGAAGCACCATATCCCAGATTTAGATATCTAAATACTGTATTATATATATGGATGGATACAGTCTTGGTGCTATCCCCAGGACCTCCTCCTGTAAGTACCCAGATGAGGTCAAAAACTCCAAATGCCTGGATAGTTCTGAATAAAAATGCAAGTACTATAGAAGACCTTAAGAGTGGGAGGGTGATATAACCGAACTTTTTTATTCCAGAAGCCCCATCAATATTAGCCGCTTCATATAATTCATCAGGTATAGATTGAAGTCCAGCGAGAAGAAGGAGAAACATAAAGGATGTGGTCTTCCATATATCAGCAAAAAGCACAGAGAATATAGCCGTATTCGGCATAGCTAACCAGGATACTGGGAAAGATATGATGTGGAATCTCATTAAAAAGTCATTAAATACTCCATACATTCCATTAAAGATCCATTGCCATCCCATAGCCATTACTGCAGTAGGTAATGCCCAAGGCACAAGGATAGATGCCCTTACCAGGTTTCTCCCTTTAAATCTTGTATTTGCAACTAAGGCAAATACAAGTCCTAAGATGAACTCTATAGGAACAGATATCACAGTAAAAATAATAGTAAACCTTAGAGAACTCCAAAAAGACCCGTCCCTTAGTATGTTCTTAAAGTTATCCATTCCTATGAAACCAAGATGCCCTCCGGCGGTATAATCTAGTTTATAGAAACTGAGCCAGAAGTTTCTTATCACAGGATATAAAAATATTATCACAATAAATATTAAAGCTGGGAGTATCAATAGGTATCCAAATTGAACATCAGAAAGTCCTCTTTTTTTCATACGCCGTCTCCTTAAAATTTAGGTGGCAGATAAGTATCTGCCACCTGTTTTGGAATGTAATCTATTTTAACGTTTTAAAATATCTCTAATAGCTTGGGCAGCATTCTTAAGCGCATCCTGAGCACTTATCTTTTGGATAAGTGCTGCACTTACTTCCCTCTGGATTACATCAGAGATCTCCCCATATCTTGGGGTTACTGGTCTTGGACGAGCACCAAGCTGGACCTTATAGAGGTCAGGATAATGTGGACTCTCCTTTAGGATATCAGGGTCAGAGAATAAAGCCTGACGGGTCGGTATAATGCCATTCAAGAAGTGAAGCTTCTTCTGAGTCTCATAACTACTTACATATGATGCAAATTTCCATGCCTCATTGGGGTGTTTACTGAAAGCAGAGATTCCAATACCCCATCCTCCTTGGGTTGCCGCACTCTTGTATCCGGGCTTATGAACCATAGGTATTATTCCAATCTTATCCTTTACAGGAGAATCTGGCATATTAGCTAAAGTCCATACGTATGGCCAGTTTCTGTGGAATACAGCATGACCATCTTGGAATACACGACGGCTCTCTTCTTCTTGGAATGTAAGAACATCTGCTGGAGAGACCTTATATTTATTAATAAGGTCTACCATATACTGTAAAGCCTCTACAGCTGGGGCTTGATCAAGTACTACCTCATTACTCTTATTAATGACATCTCCACCGCTTCCCCATACATATTCGAGGAAATCACACACTAACCCTTCATACTGCTTTCCCTGCCATACAAATCCCCAAAGCCCTGGCGGCTTCTGTAGCTTTTGAGATATCTGAACCAATTCTCCAAATGTTCTAGGGGGTGTCATTCCTGCCTGAGCAAGGAGGTCTTTACGGTAATAGAGCATTCCAGCATCGGACTGGACAGGAGACCTATAGATGTGTCCATTATATATACTACCATTTATATCACCTGGCAGGAAAAGCTTCCACTGGGTCTTTGGGAACCATTTATCTAGAGGCAATAACCATCCTGCCGCAGCAAACTTTGGTACCCAGATTATATCCATATATACCAAATCATAGGTAGATTCTTTAGCCATAAAGCTTGTAGCATACATATCCTCTCTGGTATTTGTAGCAGATGGGCCTTCGATAAGATTGACCTTAATATCAGGGTTTGCCTTTTCGAAATCAGAAATAACCTGATGCCATCCACCGGTATTATCTGGTCCCATAAGTATAGAGATTGTTACAGGTTCGGCTGCCCACATCGGTATACTAAAAGCTGATACTAAAGCTAAAACTAACAGGATACTTAACAAACACCTTTTCATAAACATCCTCCTCTTTTTTATATTTTTGGTTGACCTATCCTCTCTAGTCTCCTCATCTGTTTTTGATTATACAACCTGTATGTTACTCAAGTCAATAACAGATTTCTTTACATATCTGTGATGCATTCATCACCTCCTTTTAGTGGTTTCCCTCACTATAAGTGTTGTATCGAGCTCTCTATGTTCTCCTTCTTTACCCGAGATTATATCGAGGATCAGTCTACCTGCCTCGTAACCGATATTCCATTTTTCCTGCCGAATAGTAGTAAGTGAGGGATACGAATATCTGGAAGCAAGGATATCATCGAAACCTATAACTGAAATATCCTCAGGCACCCTTACTCCCATAGCTCTTAACTTTCTTATTCCCCCCATAGCCATAATATCACTTGCATAAAAAATCCCGGTAACATTGGGTTTCTCTTCTAGAATCTTTAATGTAGCTTTAGCTCCCCCCTCTTCTAGAAAATATCCTGGGAAAGATGCAGAGATCTCCAAATTAGATTCTCTTAAAGCCTTTATAAGCCCTACCTCTCTTTCTTTAGAAACCCAAGAACCTTCCTCTCCACTTACATATGCAATATTTGTATGACCAAGCTCGATCAAATGTTTCCCTGCTAGATATCCACCCTTTACGTTATTTGAGCTTACAAAACCACAGTGCAAAGAGACTATAGGTATGTCTATAAAAACAATAGGGATACCTAATTTTAATAACATCTCTATTTCTGGATCTGTTTCTCTTAATCCTAAAACAATCATACCTTCTACCTTACGTCTCTGTGGTGTTTCGATAATTGCCTCTCTCCTATCAGTAGGAAAACATGCAACCATAAGGTCAAATTCTGTCTCCCCTAGAAAGTATTTTAACCCTGAGAATACTTCAAAAACAAACTGGTCAAAGACGTTAACCTTTTTAGCAGGAGAGACATAAACAAATCCGATAAGAAGAGAACGCTGCCTTCTTAATCCGTGGGCACCTATATCTAATTGATACCCTAAATTTCTAGCAGTTTCTATAACCTTCAATCGGGTCTCTTCACTAATATCTGAGTAATTATTCAGAGCATGGGAGACAGTACTTACAGAGACCCCCAATGCCCTCGATATATCCTTTAAGGTAGCTGGTTTTACTTTATTCATTGTCAACCTGTTAGCTACTGTCATTACTACATCGATATAGTATCATATAAGATAAAAAATGTCAATCTAGAGGAGACTAAGTTTAATAGGGCAATCTCTGTACAGATTAATTAAACATTTAATACTTTACTGCTCCAAAGGTGAGCCCTCTTAATAGATACCTCTGGGCAACAAATGAAAATATAACTGCAGGTCCCATAGTTATAATGCCTGCAGCCGCAAGTGGTCCCCATGCGATCCTCCATCCTGTGATATATCTACCCAGATAAACGGGAAGGGTCTGCGCTGCTGCACTATTTGTCAATATTAGTGCCAGGAGGAATTCTCCCCAGCAGAGGATAAATGCTAGGGTTGCCATAGCAGCAAGGCCAGGCGCACTTAATGGAAGAACTATATGGATAAACGTCTGCCACATAGATGCACCATCTACGTATGCAGCTTCGTCTAACTCCTTTGGTATATCCTTAAAGAATGAAATCAATACCCAGGTGCTAAATGGGGTAGTAAATACCAGATATATCAATATTAAAGACCACCAGGTATCGAGAATCCTAAGATTTTTAAAAAATAGATAAAGAGGAAGTGCGCTTGCAATCGGTGGGAGCATCCTTATAGAGACTATCCAGGAGATCAACCTCCTACCACCTGTTTTAAACCTGGCTATAGAATAGGCGCCTAAAGCGGCTATAATAGTGGAGATAATAGAGGTGATTAATGCAACTACTATAGAGTTCCTTAGATATGGCGTTATATTCTCTATAGAAGTAGTGAGACTTCCATAGAATCCTCCCCCACCCCCTGTGAAGTTTTCTACCGTTATCCTATGAGGTATAACTGTAGGTGGCCAGGTAAACCATTCTTGACTGGGTTTAAATGCTGTGATTACTAGCCAATAAATGGGGAATAAGAAAAATATAAGAATAAGGAGAAGGACCATCCACTTTAAAGATATTTTTAATATAGTCATATCACACCTCCAGGATCTCCCAAAGTCTTAATCTATTTATAAGTATATTAGTAAGGATTGTTATTACAGCAAGGAGTACAAGGCTTAGAGCTGAACCATAGCCTACATCCCATCCAAATGAAAGGCTTACCTTATATATATAAAAACTGAAAGAATGAGTAGCGTATCCTGGACCACCAAATGTAGTCATATAGATGGTATCGAATAGTTTTAATATATCGATAAGTCTTAAGATCAGGGTAATACTTACCAAGGATTGCAGCATAGGAAGTTCTACATTCCTGAGGATCTGCCATCTATTTGCCCCATCAACCTTTGCTGCTTCTATAAAATCCTGCGGAATAGTTTGTAGTCCTGCATATAGAATCAAGAAGATAAAGGGCGTCCACTGCCAGATATCCATAATAATGATTGCCAATCGGGAGTATCCTATATCTCCCAACCAAGAGAGTTTTTGCACTCCAAATAATGATAATAGATAATTAACAGGTCCATACTCAAAGTTAAATAACATCTTCCACATTACCCCTGCTACTACGGCAGGAACCATCATAGGGAGGAGAAGAGCACTCCTTACAATCCTTTCTCCTACGAGGTTTTGAATGAATAATGCTATAAATCCCCCCAGTATCATTTCTATAGGAAGTGCAATTACTACCAATAGAATAGTAAATGTGACAGAAGATTTTACTCCGTCATCTTGAAATATCTTTATGTAATTCTTCAAACCTATAAATTCTGGAGCACGCCATTCGGATAGGTTATATCTTGTAAAGGATGCCCCTATCATAAATAAGAAAGGAAAGATTGTGAGAGCTACAAAAAGAACAACTAAAGGAAGAACCATAAGAATAGCTATCCTTCTTGTATTCGTTTCCATATTCGACCCTCCTGATAAAAAGAGGGGGATGGAGGTTTTTCCATCCCCTTATAAGATTTTATTCCTGTAGAATCTTCATCCACTCATCAGCTAGTTTATTCAGTTCCTCAACGGTATTAGGTCTCTTACCTAGAAGGATTTCAGAGAAGAATCCTACCGTTACATCCTCTAACTTTGGTTCTTGAGGGATTCTAGGTCGATGAGATTGGGTCTGTATCGTCTTTAAGAAGGCATCTACCCTTGGATCTGCCTTTCTTACCTCTGGGTCTTTTACAGTAGAAAGTCTCGATGGGGCTACTCCAAATTTAATAAACTTTGTCTTATCATTCTCTTTGTTGGTAGCAAACTGGATAAAGAGGAATGCCTCCTTCTTGTTTTTGCTAGAGGCATTTATCCCTAATGCCCAGTTTCCACTTACCGAACGACCACTAGGCATTACTGCCACACCCACCTTCTTGTCTATAGGCTGCAACGCCTCAGATGTCTTGAATGTAGCCCATACTCCTGTCCATTGAGGGACCATTGCTACAGAACCACGAGCAAAATACTCTAATGTTTCACCATAGTCAGAGCCCAGGGGGTCAGGACTGTACGGCATTAGAGCCTTCATTATTTCTAGAGCCTTCACACCTTCAGGGCTATTGAATGCAGGCTTCTTGTCACCTGTAAAGTAGTCTCCATAGTCTAGGTCTAGAGCTCCAAATTTCTTCATACCCTCGGCACTTCTTCTATATGGAGCAAAGAACAAAAGATACATATAGAATAGTGTATGCGTCCTCGGGAACATTAAGGCAATACCGTAGTCTGTGGGAGAATCGGGATTATACTTCTTTGTGAAGAATTTGGCAACATCTATAGCATCTTCCCATGTCTTTGGTACTGTTAGTGTTTTGCCTGTCATAGCCTTGAACTTTGTCTTTAACTTTACATCATTAAATAGGTCTTTACGATAGTAAAAGAGCATTGTGTTGCAGTAGAAAGGAATTCCGATATTCTTATCCCCCCACATACCAGCAATATGCCATATAGTTGGATCGAAATCTTTTGGGTCCCAATTTGGGTCTACTAGATCTGGATTCTGTTTTTTGAAGCTCTCTAGGTCGAGGAATCCCTTTGACATAGCCCCTGCAGTCATAACGTCCCAAGTGGCCACATCAAAGGCACCAGTCCCACTTGCTATATCGGCAAGAAGTCTAGGATATAACACCTCCCAAGAGATAGGAGTAAGCTGAACCTTAATGTTTGGATACTTCTGCATAAAACGTTGAGATATGTCAGAGAGAGCGTCTGCATTATCTGGAGAAGCCCAAACATTTAACGTAACCTGTTGAGCAGAACCTACCGTTGGTAATAAACCTACCGAGAAAATGATGCTTAAGATGACAACACTGCACAGAAGCTTTTTCATCTTTGAAGCCTCCCTTCAAAAATTTTTAATCTATTCATCTGTAACTCTTCACCTTTACCAAGCATTCTTTCCTCTAATACCCAATAAGAATATTTTGATACCAGTATTATATCTCTAAAACCCTGAGATTGTCAATATCGTGTAGACTCTATCAGTTGCCTATTCGATAGATATATACCGTCTTTCTCTATCCATTCTCCATACCTTTTTATCTCTCCAGAAGGAAAGAGTATAGCGGCTCTACCTGGATTGAGCAATTCGAATGTCTCTTCACCTCTTTCTGCCCATATCATTGCCATAATTCTTGTGTCTGAGAGGCTATCCTCTCTAATCTTTGATTTTATGCATAATTCATAATACTCTTTCCATCCTTCTATAGTGCCATTGTGAAAGATTACAGGTCTTCTCCCCCTGTATCTTAATCTTATCTGTGAAGCCTCACTTACTATAAATGGATGAGTGAGCTTAGGATTTATCTTCATACCACTTGATGCATTTCTAAAATGGACTATATGTGGTAAGACTTCAATCTTTTTATACTCTTTTTCAAGATCTTCAAGGGTCATAAGCCCTTTTATATAATTTACCCTTCCGTTTTCAAACCAGCCTATCCCACTTCCATGTGGATTTTTCTCCCATCCAAGTTCCATCTCCTCTTTAGAGAGTTTTCTACTTATACATATCGCTATTATACACATCTAATCACCCCTTTCTAATTTTTCTAGTCCTATCAGTGCAGAGCCAAGGGCTCCGACAATCTGAGGTTCTTTTGGGACTATTATACGTTCTCCAAATTCTGAGATTTTAACTCTCTATTAGACTTCTTTAGAGATTCTATAAATGCCTGGATTCTTGTCTTTATCTGTACCTCGGAGTTATCTGTATAGTCTGTCTCCAGCTTGAGGATATGCAAGGGATACTGGCGTAAGAGTATGTTTATATATGCCTCTATTGGGTCTTCTAATAAGCCTATCAGCCTAAATGGAGGTTCTATTCCTGTGCAGGTGAGATTATATAAGATATTGCCTCCGAGCTCTTCTACCATTTTTATTAGAGAATCTCTACACCTACTACCAATTATCACTCTTCTAATCCTAGTCTCATTAGAAGTTCGCCAACTTAGGTCTATTTAGATTTTTCTTTATTAGATTTCCATAGGTCTTTATAATGTCTTCCATAGAATATTGTAGTAGAAGCTTAAGGGTTTATCTTCTCAATCTTCTAAATTGCAATTTCATAATAAGTATTCTATCAGAAGAGAAGATGCGAGTAGCAATTATAACCAAGATAGCGAATACCAAAACCATATAGAGTATGCCATAAAGAATCGGGATATAGTTTCCTAAGAGTATATTTTGTAATGCTAAAAATGGATGAGAAAATGGTATTAACCAGACAATAATCTTTGCAGGCAGAGAGAAGGAATTTATATCAGAGAAGATGGAAAGAAAATATGGAACCATAGTTGGAAAGATTATAAGAATGATTAGCCCTTGAGCAGTCTTTAAATCTTCTGCCAGTACTCCCAAGATAATAGCCATAGAGAGTGCACAGAGAATGGCTAAAAATAGTGATACCCCTAGAATTATATACCCCTGGGTAGTAAGAGATAGTCCAAGTTCCTGGATTACCGTACTCAGCTGAGTAGATGTTGGTACTTTATTTATAAACTCTCCTATATAAATTTTAAACCCCATCATATAAATTCCGGCAGAGATCAAACCTATGAACCCTGAAGAGAGCATTTTTGCTAGCACTATATCTCTTCGATTTATTGGAACAGTCAAGAGGGTTTCTAATGTCTTATTCTCCTTTTCCATCGCCATTGCAGAGATGACCATCTGGGAAGAGTATATTATTATCATCATAAGTATTACAGGCAAGAAGATAGATTGTGAATAGACGAAATTAAGGACCTCTTGAGGAGAACCTTGAGCAGTCTTATTTTTTACAACTACAAACTCTTTATTTTTCACTGGATTTTTTAATTCTTGAGGGTCTATATTTGGTACCTTACTCTTTAATAAATCATCAGATATAACCCTATTTATTGCAGAGATGATATAATTTATCACCCCAGATGTGCTTGTACTAGACATAGAGAAACTACGTATGAATGAATAGCTCTCAATCTCCCTTCCTTCAAACCTCAATATGGACTCTTCGAAATTCTCAGGAATGATAAGAAGAAAGTTAATATTATTCTTATTAGCATACTCTATCGCCTCTTCTTTATCCTTCTTTTCAAGGAGAGAAATCTTAAGGTTGAAAAATGCAAGATTATTAATAACCTTCTTAGAGAGAGAAGAGTGATCAAGATCGAGTATATATACTGTTTGAGAGCTAGAAGCCCTTCTCATCTCTCTTTTCATTATATCTCCCATAAATGAAAAGAGAAGGAAGGTAAAAACAAGGGAAATAATTAATTGAAATGTGATAAGTTCCTTGACTTCTTTTCTTAATAGGTTGATAAATTTTCTCATCTTACTACCTCTCTGAAGACCTCTTCTAGATTACTAGCATTGTACTTCTCCTTTAGCTCTTTTGGAGTCCCTACATCTAAGATTATTCCTTTATCTATAAGCGCAACCCTATCAGAAAGAAACTCTATCTCTAGCATATTATGAGAGGATAAAAGTACAGAGGTCCCCTCTTTTACATATCTTTTAATAATCTCTCTTACCTCTAAGGAATTTATAACATCAAGTCCAGACGTCGGCTCGTCTAATATAGTAAGAAGTGGCCTGGTCATCAAAGCCCTTGCCAAGAGTAATTTTCTTGTCATTCCCTTACTGTATGTTCCTATTTTATCATTGAGACGGTCTCCAAGTTCTGCTATTCCCTTTGCCCTCTCTAGAAACTTTTCTATATCCTTAGGATCTGGAGAGTAGAATTTTGCCATAAAACTCAGGTACTCTATTCCTTTGAGATTCCTGTAAGCACCTGCTTCTTCAGGAAGATAGCTTATACTTTCTCTTATCTTTTCTGGTTCTTTCTTTAAGTCATAGTCTAAGACTTTTACTCTCCCTTCAGATGGAGAAAGAAGAGTAGCAATGATTCTTAATGTCGTTGTCTTTCCAGCTCCATTAGGACCAATAAGGGCAAATATTTCTCCCTTATTGATATGGAAACTTATTCCCCTTAATGCCTGAATCTTCCCATAGTTCTTCTTTAATCCTTCTACATTAACAACTATATCCATAAGGATATTTTATTCTAGTTAAGGGGAAAATGCAACCGAGACTATTTCTCATCTTCTATTATCTCTTTTATCAATCCTATGTAATTCAGCTTAGTGTATGATCACCCTCACAGAATCCTACTACATGAACAATATCTGGAGAAAGTAAAAGACCTAGCTGTATAGATGACGCTAGCAGAAGCTTTACTTATAAAAGTCAAGCAGATTCTCTTATTATTAATTCATCCTTGAGAGTTTTTATACCTATTTCTTCCCCTCTTATTAAGTTTACAAGTAGTTTTACAGCTACAACTCCCAGTTCATATTTAGGCTTAGAGATCGTAGTCAACTTTGGACTCACTAGAGATGCATATTCGATATCGTCACATCCTGCTACTGCAATATCTTTAGGGATGCTAAGCCCAGCTTCTTTTATAGCATCCATTGCCCCTATAGCCATTATGTCATTTGCAGCCCAAACTGCACGAGGTCTTTCTCCTAAAGAGAGTAGCCTTTTCATAGC